>TARA_R110002110_G_scaffold66978_1_pt1 | contig 247971 bp, 228 predicted proteins | sample TARA_R110002110 | Tara Oceans TARA_R110002110 (sample SAMEA4397330) | marine metagenome | biome: Polar Biome; feature: [SRF] surface water layer (ENVO:00010504); material: water (ENVO:00002006), including particulate matter (ENVO:01000060) such as... | depth 5 m | reverse complement strand
CCTTGGCAAGGTTGCGCTCTACCAACTGAGCTATTCCCGCACATCGTCGCGTCATCCACCGCCGTGGTCGCCGGAACCGTCGAGGCTGCGCGCCCCGCCACAACCTTGGCAAGGTTGCGCTCTACCAACTGAGCTATTCCCGCACATCGTCGCGTCATCCACCGCCGTGGTCGCCGGAACCGTCGAGGCTGCGCGCCCCGCCACAACCTTGGCAAGGTTGCGCTCTACCAACTGAGCTATTCCCGCACATCGTTGCGTAATCCACCGCCGTGGTCGACCGCCTGTAGTCGAAGGTGGCCTATTGTATGCACCGCACGGTAAGTGTCAAGCTGGATACAAAGAAAATCGCGCAAGCGACTGAATTAGAAAGAGTTATCTCGGTCTTTGATGATAACCCATGCCGCTTTCAGATAAATGAACATGGACCACAGCGTCAACACTGCTGCTGCGTACAACACCAGGTAGCACAACGCCAGCATCCAGCTTTCGTCGGTCACCGGATCAATGGCCAGCAACCCGGTAATGGCCACCATCTGAAAGCCGGTTTTAACCTTGCCAATATAAGACACCGCAACTGATGTCCGCTCTCCCAGCTCGGCCATCCATTCGCGCAGCGCTGAGATAACGATTTCGCGTCCGATAATGACGCACGCTGCCAGCGTGAATAGCAAAGTGTCGTGGCGCTCTACCAACAGCACCAACGCGATGGCCACCATGAGCTTGTCGGCAACCGGATCCAGAAAGGCCCCGAAGGCTGTCATCTGCCCTAATCGACGCGCCAGATAACCATCAAACCAATCGGTGATTGCAGCCACTGCAAATATGCCAGCCGCCACCAGCAGATGATTTTTGAACGGCAGGTAAAACACGACAGCCAGAACGGGAATCAAGAGAATCCGCATGATGGTCAGCGCATTGGGTATGTTTATTGGCAATGTCTCAGGCCCCGTCGTCCCGACCCACAACATCATGCAGGTGGTCATAAATCTGTTGCGCCATTGTGGCACTTATTCCGGCGATTTTCCTCAACTCCTCAAGATTGGCGTTCTGCACACCTTGGGCACTACCGAAGTGGCGCAGCAGTTCTCGCCTGCGCTTTGCACCGACACCGGGAATGTCTTCCAGCGCAGAACGCTGGCGTGCCTTGTCGCGCCGCGCTCGATGTCCGGTTATCGCGAACCGATGGGCTTCATCGCGTATTTGCTGTATCAGGTGTAGCGCGGGATTGTCGCCGCTGAGCTGCCACTCCCTGCCTGAATTGCCGTCGAGAAGAGTTTCGAATCCTGCCTTACGTGTCGCGCCCTTGGCCACACCAATGACTTCAATACCTTTTAACTGCAGCGCTTCGAGCACGCTCATCGCCTGTGTTACCTGGCCTTGCCCGCCATCGATGAACAGGATATCAGGTAGGGCTCCCTCCCCCGCTTGCAAACGTTTATAACGCCGTTCCAGCGCCTGCTGCATCGCAGCGTAGTCGTCCCCACCGGTGATGCCTTCGATATTGAAGCGTCGATAATCTGATTTCCGGGCGCCGTTTTGATCAAAAACCACGCAAGACGCGACGGTTGCCTCGCCGCTGCTATGGCTTATATCAAAGCACTCCATGCGTTCCGGCAACTCTGGCAGCGCAAGAAGATCCTGCAAGGCCTGCAGGCGCTCCAGCACCGACTGACGCCCGCTGAGGTGGGCCTGAAGGTTCGTTTGCGCGGTCTGCAGCGCTAGCGTCAACCAGCGCGCGCGAGCATCACGCACACGACTGCGCAACCGTACCTTTCGCTCAGCCAGCGCTGACAATGCATCAGCCAGTGTATCGGCATCCTGTGGGCGTTCGTTGACGATGATATCCGCGGGAACTGCGCGTGTGCCACCCAGGTAATACTGTGGAATAAACGCTGCCAGAACCTCTGCCGGGGTTTCTTCCAGCTTCAATGGGGGGTAATAGGTTTTGCTACCCAGCACGCGAGCCCCACGCACGAACAATACCTGTACACAGGCACGCCCGCCGTCGACCACCGCAGCGAGTATGTCGAGATCACCGGTGCTGCCTTCAATACCCTGGCTTGCCTGCACATGCTGCAACTGACTGATCTGATCGCGGTACACAGCCGCTTTCTCATACTCCAGCTGCTGGGCTGCCTGCTCCATATCATCGGCGAGCCTGACAATCAGTTCCTGCGACTTTCCGCTGAGAAAAAGGGCCGTATTATCGACCTGTTGCCGATAGTCACGCTCACTGACGAGTTCCACACAGGGCGCAGTGCAACGATCAATCTGGTGTTGCAGACAGGGCCGCGAGCGATTGCGAAAATAGCTGTCCTCGCATTGACGCACCTTGAAGACTTTCTGCAGGAAATGCAGTGACTCGCGCACCGCACCCGCACTGGGATAAGGACCAAAATAACGTCCTTTGCGACGCTTGGCGCCCCGATGCAGACTCAGACGTGGATACTTGTCCTGATCCGACAGGAAAATATAGGGATAGGATTTATCATCGCGCAGCAGGATGTTGTAAGGCGGCCGGTCTGTCTTGATCAGGTTATGCTCCAGCAGCAGGGCATCCACTTCCGTAGACGTCACCGTTACCTCAATGCTGTCAATACGTGCAACCAGCGCCATCGTTTTGGTGGTGAGCCCGCTGGCGCGAAAATAACTGCCGACGCGGTTTTTGAGATTACGGGCCTTACCGACATACAGCAGCTTCCCGTCGCTGTCATACATCTGGTAAACACCGGGTCGCGTGGTCAATGACCGCAGAAACGCCTTGTGATCAAAGGTCCCGGTGTCGGTCATCCGTACACTCGCGGCTCTATTTCCAGTTCGACTCCGAAGGTCTGTTGCACTGCGCTGGCGATTTCCCTGGCCAGCTCGAGCAATTTGCTACCCGAATGATTGTGGTAGTTGATCATGACCAGCGCATGCTCCGGGTGGACACCGACGCCATCGCGACGGATGCCCTTGTAGCCGCAGTATTCAATCATCCAGGCAGCGGCCAGTTTGCGCCGACCATCAGGCTGGTCGAACTGGGGCATCGCTGAGAACTGTTGTTGCAGGCGCGCAGCCTGTGCAACGTCTACTATCGGGTTTTTGAAAAAGCTGCCTGCGTTCGGTGTCGTCCCCGGGTCCGGCAATTTCTGCCTGCGCACGGCAACCACCGCTTCGAAAACGTCCCGGGGGCCTGGATTGGTAACCTGCCGTTCAAGCAATGCCTGTTGTAAAGCAGGATAACTGGCTTGAACATCTGCTACCGTGCTCAACAAAAAGTCGACCTGGGTTATGATGGTCTTGTCGCGCAGAGAGTGCTTGAAAACACTGTCACGATAGGCGAATTCACACTCCTCACTTGAAAACTGCAGGGCCTCGCCGGTATCAATTTTCACCGCATGCACTCGGCTGACGACGGAGCAAAGCTCAACCCCGTAGGCTCCAATGTTCTGTATCGGCGCAGCGCCAACCTTACCGGGAATCAAAGCGAGATTTTCCAGGCCGTAGAAACCCTGCTCCAGCGTCCACGTTACCAGGCGGTGCCAGTTCTCGCCCGCCTTAACCTCCAAACGCACCGAACCATTCGGCAGAGGCGTCACCGTCCTGCCGCGAGTCTGCACCCGTAACAGCAGCGCATCGATATCGCCGGCAAACACCACATTGCTGCCTTCTCCAAGTGGTACGACAGAAAGGTCCCTCTGCCCTGCCCATTGTAAAACCCCGGCAAGTTGTTCTTCATCCTCCAGAACCGCCAATGCGCTGGCACTGGCTTCAAGGCCCAGCGTATTACACGTCAGTAGACTGGCATCATGCCTTGGCTGCACGCAGTATCTCCTGCAGCAGGCCGGCGCTGGCCGCTTCGACCAGATCAAGAACTTCTGCAAAACCGTTCTCGCCACCATAGTAGGGGTCGGGAACTTCATCCGTGTCGGCTGCGTCTGCAAACGGCATAAACAAACCCAGATGTCCGACAAAATCCTTCGGCGCCATCGCTTCCAGATGGGCCAGGTTGGTTCTGTCCATGGCCAGTACGTAATCAAACGTATCAAAGTCCGCAAGGCTGACCTGCCTGGCCACCAGATTACGCAGGTCATAACCGCGTTCGGCGGCAGCCTCTATGGAACGTTCATCGGGCGTACTGCCGACATGCCAGTTCCCCGTGCCGCAGGAGTCAACCTCGACATGCCCGGCTAACCCGCGCTCCGCCACCAGGGCTGTGAACACGCCGTGTGCAGTGGGAGAGCGACAAATATTGCCCAGACAAACGAACAGTACGCGTTTCACAATCACATCAGTCATCTCTAACTCGCTGTGCCCAGCGCTGCTCTCACGCTCTCCAGGTCTTCCGCTGTGTCGACACCGCCGGGTACTGCAGCAGCGGCCACATCAACATGAATACGCTCGCCGTGAAATAAAGCGCGCAACTGCTCGAGCTGTTCCAACTGCTCCAGAGGCGCCGGGTTCCACGAGACATACTGGTGCAAAAACCGGGTGCGGTAGGCGTAGATTCCGATATGCCTGTACCAGCTGCCCAACACAGGCAATTCGGCCTGCGCAGTGGCAAACGCGTCCCGTGGCCACGGAATCGGGGCGCGGCTGAAATACATCGCCAATGAGTTGCTGTCGCGGACAACTTTCACCACATTCGGATTCATCAGCTCTGCCACGCTGCTGACCGGTTCACACAGTGTCGCCACCGCGGCCTGGGCTTGCTGGGCAAGATTAGCCGCGACCTGGTCTATAACGGCAGGGGGAATAAGCGGCTCGTCACCCTGCACATTCACAACAATGTGTTCATCGCTCCAGTCCAATTGCTGCGCCACCTGCTGCAGCCGGTCTGTGCCCGAGGGGTGATCGGCATCGGTCATACACGCCACTGCGCCGAATTCACCAGCCGCGCTGAGTATACGTTGATCATCCGTGGCAATGACAACCTGCCGGGCATTGCTCAGGCACGCTTGCTCCCACACGCGCTGTACCATCGGCTTACCGCCAATATCAAGCAACGGCTTGCCAGGCAAGCGTGTAGAACCGAAGCGTGCCGGTATCACGACCGAAAACGACATTAACTCTCCCTGGCTTTCGCCCTATCGGAATGCTTTGCTGACAAATCAACCACCGCGTCGACAAGGGGAAGCGGCAACTCGGCACTGATACGCAGGTACCAGGCATTGTCAGACACCAACCCCGAACATTTTACTGCGTCTTTTTCAGTCATGATAATCGGCTTGTCTGCCAGCGCAACAAAATCACCCGCGCCATAGGCATGATGGTCGGGAAAGATCTGCGCCTGCAGGGTAAATCCCAGTGCCTGCAGCGATTGCAAAAACTGTTCAGGCTGACCAATACCCGCGACGGCGTGCACATTGTGGCCCACACTGGCAGGCACCGCGGGGCGTCGCTCTCCTGTGCAAAGATTCACCAGACTATCGACACTGCTGCGAAAGTGAGACGGACCTGGCGCGCTATTGCGCCACAGCACAAATTCTACCGAACTCATGCGCGCCAGCGGCTCGCGCAACGGTCCGGCGGGTAGACAATGCCCATTACCCCATCGCCGAGCCCCGTCAAAAACTGCCACCTCATAGTCGCGTGCCAGGGCGTAATGCTGTAGCCCGTCGTCGCAGATCACCACATCTATCGACGTGTCATTGAGTAATGCACGTGTTGCATCGCTGCGCGAGGGAGACACCACGCAGGGTGCGGCAGTGCGTCGGTGAATCATCAGCGGCTCATCCCCGCACTCCTGAGCCGAGGTCTCATTGGTAACCACAACAGGATAACTGCCTGCCTTGCCGCCATACCCGCGACTGACCACCCCGGGGCGCAAACCGCGCGACTGCAATGCTTCAACGAGAGCTACGACAACCGGTGTCTTGCCGGTCCCCCCCAGCGTCAGGTTACCAATGACCACGACCGGCACTGGAGCCCGATAGGAACTCAACAACCCTCGTGCATAAAGCCACCGGCGCAGCGCAACGACCGCTCTGAAGAGACCCTCGAGTGGCCACAGTAGGCACAACCACCAGGCACCGTGATACCAGGCACGTACGAGCCCCTCCCGCACAACTGACATCAATCAGTGAATTCCTGACGGTAGAGTTGCGCGTACAATCCTTCCTGCTGTAGCAGGGCCTCGTGCGTGCCACTGGACACGATCCGTCCTTCGTCCATCACCACGATCATGTCGGCTTTTTCAACCGTCGACAAGCGATGGGCAATGACGATCGTCGTCCTGTTGACCATCAACGTTTCCAGAGCGCGCTGGATGCGGTGTTCAGATTCGTTGTCCAGTGCTGAGGTCGCCTCGTCCAGTATCAACACAGGTGCGTCTTTCAGGATAGCGCGAGCCAGAGCGATTCGCTGGCGCTGTCCACCGCTGAGCCCGCCGCCATCCTCGCCCAGCGGAGTATCAAACCCCTGCGGCATCTGTTCAATAAACTCGGTGGCGTGGGCGGATTCCGCCGCTGCGATTACCGCCGGCCTGCCAGCGTTGGATAGCGTTCCATAGGCGATGTTGTTGAACACAGAATCCCGAAATAGCGTTACGCTTTGCGACACCAAAGCAAGCTGTTGCCTGAGATTCGACAGGCTGAACTGCTCAATACTCGTGCCATCCAGCATAATTTGCCCTTGTTGTGGCGCGTAGAAACGCGCCAGCAGCTGCACCAGTGTTGACTTACCGCTGCCGGAGCGCCCGACAAAGGCGACTGTGCTACCTGCGGGTATATGCAGACTGATATCCTGCAATACGGGTTGTTCGGCGCCGGGGTAAGTGAACGCCAGATTGCGAAATTCGATATCGCCCGAGACGCGCTCAACCTGATACGTGCCCGCGTCCACTTCAGCGTCCTGGTCAAGTTGCGCAAAGATATCCTCTGCGGCTGCCAAACCACGCTGGATGACGCTCTGCACACCGCTTAACTGCTTGATCGGCTTACCCAGCTGTCCGGCGGCGGTAAGAAATGCAACCAGCGAACCGGCAGAAAAATTGGCGAGAATTTCCGGGCTCAAGGCAAACCAGACCAGGGCAGCCAGCGAAACAGACAGCAGGCTCTGGATGACCGGCGTGCTCAGCGCGTCAGCAAAAGCCAGCTTGAGACTTTGCACTCGGTTGTAGTCGCTGGCCTCGTTGAAACGCGCGCGTTGCTGCGCCTGTCCACCAAAGATACGCACTTCGCGATAGGCACCGATCGTCTCATTGGAGGCCTGTGTCACATCGCCCATGGAGGACTGAATACGGCGGCTATAACGGCGAAAGTGCTTGCCGACTGTTCGTACGATCAGCGCGATCAATGGTACTACTGCGACAAATACCAGGCACAGGCGCCAGTTCAAATAGAGCATGTAAGCCAGCAGCGCTATCACAGTCAAAGACTCACCGACGACGGTTTTCAGTGCTTTGGTGGCGGCACCGGTGACCTGCTCCACATTGAAGGTGATTTTGGAAATCAACACACCCTGACTATGGCTGTCATAGTAGGAACTGGGTGCCACCAGCATCTTGTCGAACAGCTCGCAGCGCAACTCATGCACCAGATTGCGCGCGACATGGGTCATAAAGTAGGAGCCGACGAAAAAGCCCATCGAACGAATGAAAGTCAGGGACACCATGGCGACAGGCACTGCGATGCGTGCGAACTCTCGCTGCCCCATTTCAGCGGCATCGTAGAAGCGATAGGCCAGCCCTGAGACGATCCCCTTATCCACATCAGCTGATTCGTTCAGGGCATCCAGGAGAAACTGCATCAGGTCAGCAAGCAGCACGTTACCCAGCGAGTACACCACGTAACCGCCAATGCTGAGGACAAAGTAATACCAGTACGGCCAGACATAACGCAACAGGCGAGCGTAGATCTGGGCGTCACTCAATGCGCCCTGACGACGCGTGCTACTCAACATGGCGCCCTGTGTTTTACCCATCGGCCCCACTCTGAGCGCTGTTGGGTGGCAATCTTGTGGTGATACTCAGATGAACAAAGCCCATCTGGCCGGCGGCGTCCATAGCACGGACAACGTCCTCATGGGCGGCCTGCGCGTCGGCGGTAATCACCATGGGCAGGGTCGTGTCACCCGCGGATATTTTGTATATCGCGGCCTGCAGCGTGCGCATGCGGCCATCGACCAGCCCGTTACCGTTAACGCGGTATTGGCCCGTTTCATCAATCAGTATCTCTATCTGGCGCTCAGTGGCTTCGCCGGCCTGCCCTTCAGCTTCCGGCAGGTCAATACTTAACTGGGTTTCACGGGTAAACGTGGTGGATACCATAAAGAAGATCAGCAGCAGGAACACCACGTCGATCAGTGGCGTCAGGTTGATGCCGAGTTCTTCGCGACGCTGGCGGCGAAACTTCAAGAGCCGGTTTCCAGGTTTTCTTCGCTGTGCAGGGCGTCAACCAGCTTGATCGTTTCCTGCTCGAGCTCAACCACAATGCCATCGATTCGACCAGTGAAATAGCGGTGCATGACCAGCGCCGGTATCGCGACAGTGAGGCCAGCAGCCGTAGTGATCAACGCCTCTGAAATACCACCGGCCAGGGCGCTGGCGTTGCCGGTGCCCTGGGTCATGATTTCAGCAAACACACGGATCATGCCCAGTACGGTGCCCAGCAGACCCAGCAGAGGGGCAATCGCAGCAATGGTGCCCAGGGTATTGAGATAGCGCTCAAGATCATGTACCACGTGCCCCGCCGCCTCCTGGATACTCTCTTTCATCACGTCGCGACCGTGAAACGCATTGGCCAGCCCCGCCGCCAGAATGCGACCCAGTGGCGACGATTGTTTCAGGGCACGGATTCGCTGGGCATCCATTTCGCCGGCCTTGAGTTGCTTCCAGACCGTCGCCAACAGATGCGGAGGCGCAATTTTTTTGGGGTTCAGGGTATAAAGACGCTCGATGCAAATCGCCAGTACGATAATCGAGCTCAACAGTATCAACACCATCAACCACCCACCGGCGGCCAGAAGTTCAAGCACAGTCACATCCCGTCGTTGTTTTAATGGCGCTAGTATACGCCCACCGGATGATCGACAAAACCGCTGAAAAGTTACATCCACCAGCGCTTGTGCAGTCGGCGCTGGCTGATTATGGTTGGTGGTGAACCAGGGCGGATATCGAAGGAGATAGCGCCTTCCTCTATGGTCGACAGTACGTTTACGTTCTGTGTTGCCAGGCGACGTAAAACAGCAGGATGTGGATGCCCGAAGCTGTTGGCGTAGCCGGCGCTCACCACTGCAATATCCGGGGAGACTGTTTTGAGAAAACTCGCACTGGACGACGTATTGCTGCCGTGGTGGGCCAGCAGCAACCAGTTGCTGCGCAGACCCTCACGCCAGTAACGGATTAAAGCGCGTTCGCGCTCACTGTGAATATCACCGGGCAGCAACAGTCGATACCCCGCGATGTCTACCTGCAGTGTACAGGAGCCGTTATTGCTGCTCAGGCCGGTTTCGAGGGCAGGCGAGAGAAAACGAAAAACGGGGCCTTCTGGCCAGCGCCAGCTGTGGCCTGCGCGGCATACATCCCCACCCGACAACGCCGTCAATGGCTGCCCGGAAAGCAGGCGACGAATAGGCAATGCAGCGACTATTGCAGCCGCCCCGGCGCTATGGTCGGCGTCACGGTGACTGATAATAAACGTGTCAAGGCTGCCGATACCCAGGCTCTGCAGATATGGCAGGATAACCGCGGAGGCGATAGTGAAACGCGACGGGTCTCCACCTCCTGTGTCGTATAGCAGGGTACGAGCACCTGAACGGATGATCACCGCAGTGCCCTGCCCTGCATCCAGCACCGTGACGCGTGTAAGACCCGGGGCCAGGATGCGCTGGCCGGCGGGCAGCAGGACAATGGGTAATATCAGCAACAACGCCACAAAACGCCGTGGATGCGATCCCGGCAAAGCCAGTAGAAATACGCCCGCCAGTGCGAGTAGCAAGGTCGCAGGCGTGGCGCTGATGACCGCATAGTAGACGTTGCCAGGCAGCAGTGCCTCAATCACCGAGGCGCCCTGCCACACTAACTCCAGCGGCCACGTTGCGATCGACCACAATACTGTCTCCGTCGGCGCGCCGATAACGAACGCAAGCGTGGCGAGCAGCGCCAGCGGCACCACGAACACGCCGATAACCGGGATCATAACGAAATTTGCAACTGGCGCCACAACGCTGGCTCCGCCGAACCACAAGGCTCCCATGGGCACCATGGCGATCGCCATGAACAGATGCGTCGCGAACAGACGTTGCACCCATCCCGGACGGCTTTGCAGACGCCCCAACCACAACAAAGCGGCGACGGCAAAAAAAGATAGCCAGAATCCGCTACCCAGTATTGCCAGGGGATTCATTAACAGCACAGCCGCAGCCGCGACCAGGAGCGTGTTCCCACTGGCACTACTGCGGCAGAATAGCGAGGCCAGGGCCACGCAAACCAGCATCAACAAGGCTCGCTGCGTAGACAGGGAAAATCCGGCCAGGGCTGCGTAAGCCAAGGCAAGCCCTACAGATAACACCACAGGCGCAGCACTGTTGCTCCAGCCTGCTATCAGCAGAGGCCGTATGAGCAACACACCCAGGCCGTAGCCAAGGCCTGCCAACAGCGCGATGTGTAGTCCAGAAATAACCAGCAGGTGGTTGATCCCGTAGTGCTGGAATTGTTGCCACAGGGCCTGGTCAATCCCAGTCTTGTCGGCCACTGTAATTGCGCGCAATACGGCTTTGCTACGCCGGGATATATCAAGCGACTTGATGTGATCACTGATGTGCTGGCGCAACCGATGGTGCGCTGCAAGCGCTGCGGGCGGACGGGATAGATAGTGCGCGCTTTTCGCCTTCACGCTGCCAACAGCGTCAATGGCGCGCTGCGCATACCAGCTTGCCGCGTCAAAGGACGCAGGATTCGCCAGACCTCTGGGCTTCTTCAGGCGTACCGTAAAACGCCATCGTTCAGCGGGCTGCAGCACATCAGCACCGTAATACGCCAGCGACAGCCTGTGCAAACCGCCACAATCCGGCACCCTTGGGTCAAGTTTCTCTACCACAAACTCAAAGCGTTGTTGTACAGCGTCGTTACGCACAGGCCGGGTTTCAACCATCGACGCAATATAACCCTCGACGGTGATGGGTACATTCACACATCGTGTTGACAGGCGCTGTTCCAGCAGCGAGTTTCCATGCAACAGGGCGACCGCTGCGCCAACCAGTATTCCGCTGCCAAGTCGGCGTAAATAATGCACACTTGGCGCGAGCCATACGGACACGACGACGAGCGGTAACACCCAGATGCTTCCAGGCAGGCTCGACCACAACGTACCCGTAAAAATGCCCAGAATCATGCCGATCATCCAGGAACGCATGCATCACTCCCTAGTGAACCCGGATGTTTGCGGGCATAATAGATCGAGCGCGCCGCGATGCGGTTAACGCACCGCAAATCACCATGGCCCAGTGAAGCACAGGGACCGCACCTGCAACACATCACTTCCGCTCAGGACAGGAATGCCCAAAAAAACGCTTAAAATGCTGATGCCAAGCCCGGCCAGAATGCGAGAGATAAAATCGCTGGGAATACTGGGTGACTGGATATACGCCACCAATCTGTGGCACCTGAACCGCTATTCAGCATCAATGGCTTTTTTTGTCGGCCTGTTTGTCGCGTTTATGCCCGTGCCGGGACAAATGGTGATTGCAGCCGCCCTGGCCGTGTTGCTGCGCTGTAACCTGCCGCTTTCCGTTGCGCTGGTATGGACGACAAATCCAGTCACAATGCCCGCGGTCTATTTCATTGCCTACAAGATCGGCGCCATGATCATTGATGTTCCGGTCAAGAACATCGCCTTTGAGTTGAGTTTCCACTGGGTGAGTAATAGCCTGGTCATGATCTGGCGTCCCTTTCTGCTGGGCTGCTTTGTCTGCGGGCTGTTTTTTGGTTCGGTGGGCTATTTTATTATCAGCATGATGTGGCGTTGGCGCGTATCCAGGTTGTGGCGCGAACGCAAAAGGCAACGTTTACAGCGCAAAGAAAACGCTAACGGTCCTGATTGAGTATCAGGGCCGGCGTAAGGGCCGCTGCACGTCGCGCCGGATAAACGGCGGCCACCAGACACATACCAAACGCGACAGCACCCACCAGCAACACGTCCCTGGCCAGCAAATCCACAGGTAAAAACGACACCGGGTACACATCGGTACTGAGGAAATGCAGACCCAGCAGGGACTCCAGGCCAGCCACAAGCTGCGGCATGGCCAGGCTGCCCACGGCGCCCAGCGCGCTGCCCAGCAATACACCGACGAGTCCAATCATCGCGCCCTGCAACACGAATATCCAGGCGATATCGGCCGGAGAGGCGCCCAGCGTGCGCAGAATGGCGATATTGCCCTGTTTATCGAATACCACCAGCACCAGTGACGACACCACGTTGAAAGCGGCGACGGCAATAATGGAGAACAACAGAATCGCCACCAGGTCACGCGACAACTGAATCGCTGCATACAGGTTGCCGTGGGTCATCATCCAGTTGGTCGTGTAGAGCCCAGGCGGCAACTGCCCCATCAGGTCCCAGCCTATGCTGTGTACCGCAAACAAATCGTCCGTGGCGATGCGCAGACCGCTGACGGCCTCCCCCAGTCCTGCGAGCCGCGCCGCAAGCGGCAAATGAATAAAGGCGGCTGCCTGATCCAGTTCCGTGCCAGTATTCAGCACTGCACTTAATTGCAGCGCTTCAAAGCGCGTGGCGCGGGCCGAGCCACCCGCTCCGGCAGCGGGGACAATCAGCGTCAATTGATCGCCCGGCTGTACGCCCAGCCGCTCGGCCAGGGCCTCGCCCAAAACCAGTCCGTCCGCTGTGCGGCGGAACTGCTCAATCTCCCCAACGCTCAGGCTGCCGAGCAAGCGGCGTCGCAAAGCGTCATCCGACATATCCACGCCCACTCCGCGTGCCGTTTCAATCGTTTGTCCACGCATGAACAGGGCATCAAACTCAATGAAAGGCGCGACTTCGACTACGTTGGGATGTTGCGCGAGTTGGCGCTGATACTCTTGCCATTGTGTTAAAGGCTGATTTGATTGCACCGTAATATGCGGCACGAGGGAGAGAATACGTTCACGCATCTCCTTATCGAACCCGTTCATCACAGACAACACGATGATCAACAGACCAATCGCCAGCACCAAGCCGAGCATCGACAGCGATGAGAGAAAGGTCGAGAGGTGACCGTGACCAAACGCAAACGTGTATCGCAGCGCGATGCGCATGCGCTCCCTGAAGCTCACGGCATCGGCACCAGGGCGCCGCCGAGTAATTCCAGTCGCCGATTCATATGGGCAGCAATCGCCGGATCGTGCGTTACCACGACAAAAGACGCCTGCTCCTGCCCCAGCTCATCGATCAGCGCCAGCACCTGCGCTGCGGATTCAGGATCCAGGTTGCCCGTGGGCTCATCCATCAGCACGCAGGCGGGCCTGGTGACCAGTGCCCGTGCTATGGCGACACGCTGCCGCTCCCCTCCGGACAAATGCGCAGGGCGATGAGTCAGTCGGTGAGCCAGGCCAACGCGTTCGAGCATCTGCCCTGCCTGCCTGCTGGCTTCCCTGCGTCTTACCCCTGAGATGAGTAGAGGCATCGCGACATTTTCACAGGCATCAAACTCGGGTAGCAGATGGTGGAACTGGTAAACAAAGCCCAACTGCGCGTTACGCAGTCGACACAGGGCCGGTTCGGGCAAGGCGGCGAGGTCCTGGCCGCACATCAACACCCGACCTTTACTGGGCAGGTCCAGGCCACCCAACAGATTCAACAGCGTTGATTTCCCTGAGCCAGAGGCACCGATGATGGCGATCTTCTCACCTGCGCTGAGCGTAAGGTTAACGTTCTCCAGTACCTTCACGCTGCGGTCACCATCCCTGTATTCACGCGCAAGGGCTTCGCATTCCAGTACGATGTTCGGTGTCGATAAATCTTTCATTGCAGAATCATTCATAGCGCAGCACTTCTGCGGGGGCAATAGAGGCGGCTCGCCAGGCCGGATACAACGTGGCCAGCAGGCTCAACATAAGCGACACCAAGACAACCGCCAGCACATCGCTCCACAACAATTGCGCTGGCAATTCACTGATAAAGTAGACGGCGGGATCAAACAGCTTTACGCCGAATGCGCTCTCAATCGCCCGCGTAATCTGTGCAACATAAGATCCCAGTAAAACGCCCAGCGCGGCACCGATGCCAATACCCACACTGGCCAGGGCAAGGCCGTGCGCCACGAAGACGGCCATGATTCCGCCGGCACCTGCGCCCATCGTGCGCAGTACCGCAATGTCACGGCGCTTTTCCGCCACGGACATCACCAGGGTAGAGATAATGTTAAAGGCCGCAACAGCCACTACGCTCAGCAACAGCAGGCTGACCATCACCTTCTCCATCTTTACCGCCTGAAACAACGAGCCCTGTGTCTGACTCCAGTCCTTCACCATCAACCCATCTGGCAGCGTGGGATTCAGGAGACGCAGGGTATCGGGAGCAGTCAACAAATCTGCCGTCCTGATCTGTAAACCGTCTACCTGGCCTTTGGCGCCAAGCAATTTTTGCCCGGTATTCAGCGACACATAGGCTTGATAAGTATCTGGCTGCGCGCCGACTTCAAACAGGCCAACAACGGTAAGGCGTTTAGTGCGTGGGAAAACCCCTAACGGTGTAACCGTCAGGCGTGGCACGGTCACTTCCAGCTTGCTGCCGATACCCACTCCAAGCATGCGCGCCAGCGTGGCGCCCAGCACTACCCCAAAACCCTCTTCAGCCAGCACATCCAGCGTGCCGCTGAGCATAGCGCCGGCAAGACCAGACACCCGTTGTTCCACGGCAGGCTCGATAGCCGTCAGCACCGCTCCGCGCACCATACGACCATTGGCTAGAATCACCTTGTCACTGATGTAGGGGGCGGCAGCGAAGATACCAGGCTGTGATTCCACAGCCTCAGTGAGTTGTTGCCAATCTGACAATGGCTGCGCTGTTGATTCGATATAGCCATGCGGCACCAGTGAGAGAATGCGGCCGCGTAACTCAGCGGCAAAGCCATTCATGATGGACAACACCACAATCAGGCTGGTCACGCCGAGAACCATACCCAACATGGAGACCATAGCGATGACGGCTGTGAAGCGGCTGCGCTTGCGCGCAAAGCTATAACGCATACCGATGAATAGCGCATACCGCAGCGCTGCGCCGTAACGCTGGAACAACGTGGTGCCCCGTGCGCTATTTGTCAGCGCGATAGAACAGCGCCTTTTTTTTGCTGGCAGCTTCAGGCTTGCGAGTTTCCTCGTCACAACGCTGGGGGTCGCCGCCGCAGAGTTCACAACTGCTATCGATACCCACCGCGCCCATGCCGCCACAGGACCCTTTTATCGGCGCACGGCCAGCGATAACGCCGACCGCCATAATCGCCATCACCAGGCCTATTACCAACATGCTGACCAAAAACAATGCCATTAGAATGCTCTCCCGGGCGTTTGCCCCGTTACTGCGCTGTCACCAGATAAGGTGTCAGCGGTTCGGTGTATGCGCTGACGTACTCATCCCCCGAACGTCTTATGAAATATACCGCTAATCCCTCTGCGCTGGCCAGAGCCCATGCCTTGTCGAAACCCAGCACAGTAAGCGCAGTAGCCCAGCCATCAGCCAGCATTGCAGTGGGATGTACCACTGTGACCGACACCAGGTCGTGCGCTACCGGATAACCAGTTCGCGGATCGATACTGTGTGAATAGCGTATCCCGCCCTGCTCAAAAAAATTCCGATAATCCCCGGACGTCGCCACGGCGACATCACTCAGCGCCAGGCCGGCCGCCATGCTGCGCGTAGCGCTGTCAGGCTGCTCGATGGCAATACGCCAGGCGTCACCGCGCTGGCTCAGCCCGGCCATGCGCATTTCACCACCCACCTCTACCAGATAATTGACCACGCCTGCGGAATGCATCAGCTCGGCCACGCGATCCACCGCATACCCCTTGGCGATTGACGACAGATCTACCGCGACCTGGGCCTGCTTGAGAATACGCCGGCCGGCCCTGTCTAGGGTCAGTGAGCCCTGCCCCACCCGCTCCATAGCAAGCGTAATTTCATGCTCGGCGGGTGCGGTAACACGCTGTGGCGCGGCACCGAACCCCCACAAATCCACCAGGGGGCCAACCGTAACATCGTAGGCTCCCTCACTACTGTCACCCAGCTCCAGCGCAGCCTGCAGCACGTCGAAAAATGCAGGCGACGCATCAAACCACTGCTGCGGTGGCACCCGGTTAAACCGCGAGATTTCTGATTGCTCGCGGTAGGTAGAGAGCGCTGCGTTGATATCCTCGAGCGCTGCGGCGATATCGCCTTGCAGCTGTTCAGCATCCGGTGCCTCAAGCGAAGGCACGTAGCTCACATGCCAGGTGGTCCCCATTGTCGCGCCCGACAGTTTTTCAACGACTGACTCGCTACTGCACGCTGTTGAGACAACAAATGCCAGGGCAAGTGCCGAGATACACGCCCAGCGCTTACAAAAAAGCCACTCTGCTGAGTGGCTTTGGTGTTTACCCGCCGAAATCATCGAGCAGGATATTCTCCGGTTCCACACCCAGATCCGTCAGCATCTGGATCACCGCGGCATTCATCATGGGTGGCCCACACATATAGTATTCACAGTCTTCCGGCGCCGGGTGGTTCTTGAGGTATTCCTCAAACAGCACGTTGTGAATGAACCCGGTGAGACCGTCCCAGTTGTCTTCCGGCTGGGGATCAGACAGAGCCACATGCCATTCGAAGTTATCGTTCTCTGCCGCCAACTGGTCGTACTCATCCTGATAAAACATCTCACGTAGCGAACGAGCTCCGTACCAGAATGAGATTTTCCGCTTGGAATGAAGACGCTTGAGCTGATCAAACAGATGCGAACGCATCGGGGCCATACCTGCGCCACCACCGATAAAAATCATTTCCGCATCGGTGTCTTTGGCAAAGAATTCACCGAAGGGACCATACACTTTTACTTTGTCGCCCGGCTTCAGGTTAAACACCCAGGATGACATTTGCCCGGGTGGAATTCCTTCACTGCCGGGAGGCGGAGTTGCAATACGAATATTGAACTTCACTACACCGCGCTCTTCCGGGTAATTGGCCATGGAGTAGGCACGAATCACCGTCTCCTTGACTTCCGACTCCTGCTTGAAGAAGCCGAAGCGCTCCCAGTCCCCGCGGTACTCTTCCTCGATGTCAAAATCGCTGAATTTCACGTGATGTGGCGGGCATTCAAGCTGCACATAACCACCGGCACGGAAATCGACACTCTCACCTTCAGGCAGTTTCAGCGTCAATTCCTTGATAAAGGTGGCCACGTTGGGATTGGATTCGACAGTACACTCCCACTGCTTGACGCCGAATACTTCCTCGGGGACTTCAATCACCATGTCCTGCTTGACGGCCGTCTGGCAGCTCAGGCGCCACCCCTCTGCGGCATCGCGCTTGGTGAAATGCGACTCTTCGGTGGGCAACATGGAGCCGCCACCATCCTTCACAATGCACTTGCACTGGGCACAGGTGCCGCCGCCGCCGCAGGCTGATGCCAGGAATATGTCAGCCTCGGACAGAGTCTGCAAAAGCTTGCCGCCAGCGGGCACGGTAATGCTCTTCTCGCCATTGATTTCGATCGTCACATTGCCACTGCTAACCAGCTGGGAACGCGCAAACAAAATGATGAACACCAGGATCAGCACGATCGCGGTGAACATGCCGACGCCGAATACAATTGTCATATCCATATCTGGTCAATCCCGCTTAAATATCGATTCCGCCGAAGGACATGAAGCCCAATGACATCAAACCTACGATGATGAAGGTGATACCCAGACCCTGCAGCCCCTCCGGCACATCAGAGTACTTGAGCTTCTCGCGAATACCCGCCAGGGCAACGATCGCCAGCGCCCAGCCAACCCCTGCGCCTGCGCCAAATACCACGCTTTCTGCGAAGCCGTATTCGCGCTCCACCATAAATAATGATGCACCAAGGATAGCGCAGTTCACAGTGATCAGCGGCAGGAAAACCCCCAGCGCGTTGTACAAAGCAGGGACAAACTTGTCGAGAAACATCTCCAGTATCTGCACCAACGCGGCTATCACGCCGATATAGGACAGCAGGCCAAGAAAGCTCAGGTCCATATCGGGCAGCCCGGCCCAGGCCAGCGCGCCGTCAGCCAGCAGGTAGTGATAGATCAGGTTGTTGACCGGCACCGTGATGGTCAGCACCACGATAACCGCGATACCCAGACCCAAGGCGGCCTGAATCTTCTTTGAGATCGCCAGGAAGGTACACATGCCCAGGAAAAAGGCGAGTGCCATATTGTCGATAAATATGGAGCGTACAAAAAGGCTCAATAGCGCTTCCATTTACACACCCTCCTGAGCTTGGGGCGTGTGTTTCGCCAGCTTGTAGTCCGGCTCTTCAACCTGCTTTTTATCATAGCTGCGCAGCGCCCAGATGAAAAAACCAATCAGGAAGAAGGCGCTGGGTGGCAACAACAGCAGGCCGTTGGGGTTATACCAGCCGCCTTCAGTCACCAGCGGCAGAATCTCGATGCCCATCAGCTTGCCCGCGCCAAACAGTTCGCGCACCACCGCCACGGCCACCAGCACAACAGAGTAGCCCAGTCCGTTACCCACGCCGTCGACAAAGCTGGGCAGGGGTGGGTTCTTCATGGCAAAAGCCTCGGCGCGCCCCATGACAATGCAGTTGGTAATGATCAGGCCGACAAAAACAGACAGCTGCTTGCTGATGCTGTATGCGTAGGCCTTGAGGAACTGGTCAACCACGATGACCAGTGAAGCGATAATCACCATCTGCACGATGATGCGAATACTGCCGGGAATGTGTTTGCGGATAACAGAAACAAACATATTGGAGAATGCGCAGACAAAAGTCAGCGCCACACACATCACCAGCGTCACCTGCAGGGATGAGGTAACCGCCAGTGCCGAGCAGATACCGAGTATTTGCAGGGCAATCGGGTTGTCCCTGAAAATCGGCGCGGTCAGTGTCTCTTTCATAAAACCCATTGTCAGGCCTCCCCGGATTTCAATTTATTGAGAAACGGCTCAAAGCCGTTTTCGCCCAGCCAGAAATGCACCATGTTCGTCACACCGCGACTGGTCAGGGTGGCGCCTGCCAAACCGTCGACCTGCCATTGTGCATTATCGCTGGAGGGATCTACGGAGCCTTTAACAAGGCCCAATTCCACCTCTCCGTCCCGATAAACCTGTTTACCGGACCACTGGTTCTTCCAGCGCGGGTTGTCAATTTCGCCACCCAGCCCCGGCGTCTCGCCGTGCTCATAGAAGCCAAGCCCGGCCACGGTATTGGCGTCCGACTCCAAAGCGATAAAACCGCGCATGGTAGACCACAGACCATAGCCGCGAACCGGCAGGATAATTTTTTCATAACCGCCCTGCCCGTCCTCGACCAGGTAGACAGATGCGTAGTTCTCCAGCCGGTTGATCTTGGCCAGGTCTTTCTCGTCTGCAAGGTCCTGCGACAGGGCGGGATCCTTCGCCGCACTGCGCTGGTCGTATTCAGCGGCGTTGATATCCTGTGCAAAGGAGCCAGTGCGCAAATCGACAACCCGGGTCGACACCTGCTGAAACTGTTCCTCAACACCCATACTGTCGTCCAGCATGCCGGCTGCTGCGAGGATGTTGCGCTTCATATCCAGCGTCTTATTAACTTCCTGTACGGGCTTTAACAGCACCGCAGCGGTAGACACAATCACTGAACACACGATACACAGAGAAAACGCGACAACCAGCGTCTTCTTCATACTGTCATTACTGGACACGAGCGAGCCTCCGTTTGATATTGGCCTGCACCACAAAATGATCCATCAGCGGCGCGAACAGGTTGGCAAAAAGAATCGCCAGCATGATGCCTTCGGGGAAGGCCGGGTTGACCACCCGGATCAGCACGGTCATCAGGCCGATCAGAATGCCGAACGCCCATTTTCCGGTATTGGTCATCGCTGCCGATACGGGATCGGTCGCCATGAACACCATGCCAAAGGCAAAACCACCGGTAACAAGGTGCCAGTACCAGGGCATGGCAAATGCCGGATTGGAATCCGAGCCGACCAGGTTGAACACAGTGGATAACAACACCATACCGACCATCACGCCGGCTATAATCCGCCATGAGGCAACGCGGGTCAGCAACAGAATCGCACCGCCAATAAGAATTGCCAGCGTCGAGGTTTCACCGATTGAGCCTGGGATTGAGCCAATAAAGGCCTCCATCCACTGCCACTGGTCCTGCAGTGCAGCCATGCCGTCTGAAGCGACAATCGACAGCGGCGTTGCCCCGGTGTAACCGTCTGCCGCAGTCCATACAGCATCACCCGACAACTGTGCGGGATAGGCAAAATACAGAAACGCGCGCCCGGTCAGCGCAGGGTTCAGGAAGTTCTTGCCGGTACCACCGAACACCTCTTTACCGATGACCACGCCGAAGCTGATACCCAGCGCAACCTGCCACAGCGGGATATCGGGAGGACATATCAGGGCGAACAGTACCGAGGTGACAAAGAACCCTTCGTTAACCTCGTGACCACGCCGGATGGCAAACAGGATTTCCCAGAAAATACCGACCAGGAATGTGGTCGCATAAATGGGAATAAAGAAGACTGCCCCATACCAGAAGCAGTGCCAGAGACTGCCGGCATCGTAGCCGCCGAAGGTTTCGATCAGCCAACCGCGCCAGCCCTCAACGCCCTGCCCCGCGGCCAGCACATCGTTAGCCTGGAATCCCAGGTTATACATACCGTAGAACATGGCCGGGAATGTGGCCAACCAGACAGTAATCATGATGCGCTTGAGATCCACACCGTCGCGCACGTGCGCCGTCGAGCGGGTAACCGAATCGGGCGCATACAAAAAGGTATCAAACACTTCAAATAACGCGTAATAGCGCTGGAAACGGCCACCTTCCTGGAAATGGTGCTCCAGGTTATCCATGACTCTTCTCAGTCCCATGTCCTAGCCCTCCTTCTCAATAAGCGTCAGGTTATCCCGCAGGATAGGCCCGTACTCGTATTTGCCGGGGCAGACATAGCTGCACAGCGCCAGATCTTCTTCATCCAGTTCGAGACAACCCAGAGCCTGGGCTGTCTCTGTATCGCTCACAATCAAAGAGCGCAACAACTGTGTCGGTAACACGTCCATCGGCACCACGTTTTCGTAGCTGCCCACCGGTACCATGGCGCGTTCGCTGCCATTGGTGTTGGTGGTCATCGCCAGCGGCTTGGTACCCAGGAAACTGGTGATGTAGATACCAAGATTTGAGTGCTTTTTGGTGCCGGGCGACAACCATCCCATAAACTCACGATGACGGCCTTCCAGCAGTACTGATACCTGATTATGATAGCGGCCCAGATACGCGGTCGCGCCCTGCACTTTACGCCCGCCCAATACTGAGCCGGAAACGATTCTGTTGTCGCCATCCTTGAGCTCGCCAGCACACAGGGCCTGCAGATCTGCGCCCAGACGCGTGCGCAGCAGACGTGGACGATCCACTTGCGGACCACTCAACGCGATCACGCGGTCGGTATAGAGTTTGCCATCCAGGAACAGGCGGCCAATGGCGATAACGTCCTGATAACCGATAGTCCACACGATTTTATCCAGCGTGGCGCCACCCAGAAAATGGATATGGGTGCCGGCAAGTCCGGCCGGGTGCGGGCCCTGGAACTGAGGCACCTCAATATTGGCGGCCTTGCCCACCGGCAATTCAACGCCGGCGGCGCTACAGACAAAGACTTTACCGTCGGTCAATGTGGCCAGCACGTCCTGACCAGCGGCAAATGCTTCGGGCTGTTCTGCGATAACCACCTGCGGGTCGGCCGCCAGCGGGTGGGTGTCCATTGCTGTGATAAAAACAGCGCTGGCTTGCGCATCCAGAGCGGGGACTTTACTGAATGGACGGGTACGCAACGCAACCCACAGACCGCTCTGCTGCAACTGTTCGCGCACCGTGTTTCTGTCAAGACCGGCCAGCTGATCGGCGCTGAAGTGAGAAAACGTCTCCGCCTCATCACCATCAATATCGATCACTACTGATTGCAACACACGCCTGGCACCACGATTGATGGCAGAGACAACCCCGCTGGCAGGGGCTGTATAACGCACACCTTCCGTCTTCTTGTCGGTGAACAGCAGCTGCCCCAGCTTAACCCGGTCACCCTCGGCCACCTCCATCGTTGGTTTCATACCGACATAATCAAAACCGACCACTGCAACGGCGCGCGCAGCGGGGGCATCTTCAATGACTTGCTGGGGAGCTCCCTGAATTGGGATATCCATGCCCCGCTTTATCTTGATCATACGATCTGCCTACAGAATCAAAATGTGTGGATGGGTTGGGTACCAGTTTGGGCTACTTTGCGGGCCGTTACGCGCTTCCCGACTACGAGAAACGACACTTTGCCCTCTTTCGCAGCAAGGGAGCAGACGACCGGCGGCCAAACCGCGCGCATTATAGCGGAATGCCGGGGCATATGGCCACTGTGCAGGTAGCAGTTCTTTGATTTTGAACAAGTTTTGATAACATCCGATCGACAGGGTCGATACGGCACCGGCATTGTCCCAGTGCCGCACAGCAGAACTAGTCTTCCTTGGGATAAACCGCGAAATCTATGCCCGCCATTTGCTCCAGAATGCGATGCACCTGACAGCTATAACCGAACTCGTTGTCGTACCACAGGTACAGAACAGCCTGCTTGCCATTCACAATCGTAGCCTGTGCATCGAAAATACAGGCATGGCGCGATCCAACGAAGTCGGTAGAGACCACTTCGGGTGATGATGAATAGTCTATCTGCTTACGCAGTGGCGAGTGCAGCGCCTGGTAGCGCATAAATTCGTTCACTTCCTCGACCGTCGTCTCCCGCTCCAGCGTCAGGTTCAGAATTGCCATAGACACATTTGGTGTCGGCACCCGAATCGCATTGCCGGTCAGTTTGCCAGCAAACTGCGGTAACACCTTGCCCACCGCACTGGCCGCACCGGTTTCCGTCAACACCATGTTCAGCGGTGCGCTGCGGCCTCGACGAGAGGCCTTGTGGTAATTATCGATCAGGTTCTGGTCATTGGTGTACGCGTGCACGGTTTCCACGTGGCCCGCGGCAATGCCAAATTTATCGTCCATTGATTTCAGCGGTGGCGCGATGGCGTTGGTCGTGCATGAAGCGGCAGAAATAATCCGGTCACCAGGCTCAATCACATGGCTGTTGATACCAGCGACCACGTTTTTCAGATCGCCTTTACCCGGCGCCGTGAGTATGACTTTACTCACGCCCTTGCTTTTGAGGTGAAGTGACAGGCCTTCTTCGTCACGCCAAACGCCAGTATTATCGATAATTATCGCATTATCGATATCATAGGCGTTGTAATCGATGGTGTCGGGGCCGTCCGCATAAATGACGCGAATCTCGTTGCCGTTGGCGACAAAAGACTGACGCTCTTCATCCACGCGAATCGTGCCATCAAAGGCTCCGTGAACGGAATCCCGGCGCAACAGGCTTGCGCGCTTCACCAGGTCGTTGGGCGCCTTGCCCTTGCGCACAACAATGGCGCGCAAACGAAGACAGTCGCCGCCGTCTGTTTTATCGATGAGGATGCGGGCCATCAGGCGCCCGATGCGGCCAAAACCGTAGAGCACCACGTCCTGCGGCTGCTCCAAGGGCTTGCCTTTTGCGCCGATGAGATCCGCCATTTCCCTTTCTACATACTGCTCGATGCTCAGGCCTGCGCCAGCGCCCTGATCGTAGTAGCGCACGGCCAGACGCCCAATATCGATATGGGCCGGTCCAAGGTCGAGTGTGGACAGGTATGACAGAACAGGAAAGGTTTCGAACTCTGACAGTTCATTGCCCTCTACCTGGCGAACATAGCGGTGATCTTTCATGATTTCGAAAACCGACCGGTTCACCAGCGGCTTGCCGTAAATATAGCACTTGACGTTTTTCTGGCGGGATAACTGCCCCACCAGCGGTATCATGCCTTCAGCCAGCGCCTCACGCTCTTTCCAGTCTTTGAAGTAATCGTCGGGGCGTGCTCGTCTGCGGTCATTCACGATAGGCTACCTTTTATTCCTGGGGCGGCGGGTTAAGGGCGCGTATTATCAACGTCTGTTAAATCACGCGCAAGCCGCTATCGGGCAAATTCACAGTCTGCTGTAAACCGTCACTGGAGCTGTCACGGTGCTTGGCGCTACAATAGCCTGCTTTGCAGCTATCGGACTGCCCGTCGGGGCAGCTATGCCCTGATTTATGTTCACCTCGCTGGTCTCAAAGACTCCCTGGCCTGATAAACCCGCCTCGCGCACTGCCCTTGGGCCTTTTTATGGCAGCGCAGATGCGCGCTGCATTGCTGAGCTGGCCTCACCAGAGCGATTGCTGCTGGTGATTACGCCCGATACCAGCGCGGCTTTGACGCTGGAGCGAGAGCTGCCGTTTTTTGTCGATAAAACCACTGACATTCTTGCATTTCCCGACTGGGAAACCTTGCCCTATGACAATTTCTCCGCACATCAGGACATTGTCTCTGAGCGACTGAACACACTGTATCGACTGCACTCCCTGACCAGCGGCATACTGATCGTCCCCATGCCCACGCTGATGCACCGCCTGGCACCCACCGAGTATGTGGCCGGTGCCAGCCTCGTGCTGGAACAGGGCGAAACACTGGATATCGACGCATTCCGACGCAATTTACAGCGTAATGGCTACAGCAACGTTGAAACCGTCTACGAACACGGCGAGTTTGCGTTGCGCGGCTCGTTGTTCGATATCTACCCGATGGGTAGCAAGCTGCCCTATCGAATAGACCTGCTGGACGACGAAGTCGACTCCCTGCGCACCTTTGACCCGGAATCCCAGCGCACGATTGAGCGGGTTGAGCGCGTTAACATGCTGCCAGCACGGGAGTACCCGCTCGATCGTGGCGCCATCAACCGTTTCCAGATGAACTGGTACGACGCCTTTGACGGCGATCCGGACCTCTGCCCGACGTATACCGAAGTGAGTGCCGGCCGCAGCCCCGGAGGCTGTGAATACTATCTACCGCTGTTTTTCGATCACTGCGCCACGCTGTTTGACTATCTACCGGACAACGCGGCTGTCATTGCCATCGGTGATCATCACGCTGCGGCGCAGCATTTCTGGAAAGATGTCACAACGCGCTTTGAAGAATACGGGATTGACCCGCGCCGGCCCCTGCTGCCACCGTCACAGTGTTTTACCCCGGTGGAAGACCTGTACCAGCTGCTGGGCCGTTATGCGGTGCTGGAACTGAGGCACAATCCGGATGCTCCGGTGCATCAGGCAACACAGATCCTCCCGCCTCCAGAACTTGCAGTGGCTAACAGCGGTGACAAGCCGATTAAAAACCTGCTGCGATTTATGCAGCAACACGATGGGCCGCTGTTGTTGTGTGCGGAATCAGCCGGGCGTCGTGAGTTGTTGCTACAGGCGCTGCGTGAGCACGCCATTGAACCACCCGAGGTCGAAAACTGGCAGGCATTCAATGATGCCGGCGTTGCTTTTGCGATTACTACAGCACCATTGGATCGGGGGTTGTATCTGGGTGACGGACAACCCACGCTGGTCTGCGAGGCCCAGCTGTTCGGCAACCGGGTAGCGCAGCGCCGCCGACGCAAAACCACAGACACTGCCGCCGCAGAAACCATCTTCCGCGACATCAACGAGTTGCGCGAAGGCGTGCCCGTGGTGCACCTGGAGCATGGTGTGGGTCGCTACGTGGGGCTGCAAACACTGGCTGTGGATGAGCAGGACACCGAGTTTCTCACGCTGGAATACGCCGATGAATCCAAACTGTATGTGCCGGTTGCATCACTGCACCTGATCAGCCGTTACTCTGGCAGCGACCCGGACTCCGCTCCGCTGCATCGCCTGGGATCTGACCAGTGGGAAAAGGCACGGCGCAAGGCCAGCGAAAAAGCGAACGATATTGCGGCGCAACTGCTGGAAGTCTATGCCAGGCGTGAAGCGCGCGAGGGCTTCACCTTCGAGCAGGACGCAGACGCCTATGATCGCTTTGCCGCCGCCTTTGTATTTGAGGAAACCCCAGACCAGGAACAGACGATCAATGCGGTGATAGAAGATATGCACAGCCCGCGGGTGATGGACAGGCTGGTCTGTGGCGATGTGGGTTTTGGCAAAACAGAGGTCGCGATGCGCGCCGCATTCATCGCCACCAGAAACAAAAAACAGGTGGCCGTACTGGTACCGACGACCCTTCTGGCACAACAGCACTACAACTCTTTCAATGATCGCTTTGCTGACTGGCCGGTGACAGTGGAGGTGATTTCGCGGTTCAAGACAGCCAGAGAACTGACTGCCATCAACAAGCGCGTGGCGGGCGGTGAAATAGACATCCTGATCGGAACTCACAAGCTGCTGCAAAGTAACTTCAAATTCCAGGATCTTGGTCTGTTGATCATCGATGAAGAACACCGCTTCGGCGTAAAACAAAAAGAAGCGATAAAAGCACTGCGTTCTGAAGTGGATATACTCACGCTCACGGCGACGCCGATACCACGCACTCTCAATATGGCGCTGGGCGGCATGCGTAATTTATCCATCATCGCTACACCGCCCGCCCGCCGCCTCTCTATCCGAACGTTTGTAAGAGAGCACAACATTGCGCTGGTAAAGGAGGCTGTGCTGCGCGAGACCTTGCGCGGAGGCCAGGTGTATTACCTGCACAACGAGGTAAAAACCATCGAGGAGAGCGCGCGCAAGCTGCGCGAGTTGCTACCAGAACTCAGCATCGCAGTGGCGCACGGGCAGATGCGCGAAACAGAACTTGAGCAGGTGATGTCGAGCTTCTATCACAAACGGCACAATATACTCGTGTGTACGACTATCATCGAAACCGGCATCGATATCCCCAACGCCAATACCATTATTATCGAACGCGCCGATAAATTTGGCCTGGCACAGTTACATCAGCTGCGTGGCCGGGTTGGTCGATCCCACCACCAGGCCTACGCGTACCTTTTGTGCCCGCCACGCTCCGCGATTACCGCTGATGCCGGCAAAAGGCTGGAGGCCATCGAAGCCGCCGGTGACCTAGGTGCCGGGTATTTGCTCGCTACACACGATCTGGAAATTCGTGGCGCGGGCGAGCTATTGGGTGACGAACAAAGCGGACAGATTCATAGCGTCGGATTTGCCCTGTATATGGACATGCTGGAACGTGCAGTCGCGGCGCTGAAACGCGGCGAGATTCCCAATGTTGATGCGCCTCTGGAACAGGGTACCGAAGTCAACCTGCATCTGCCTGCCCTTATCCCTGAGAGCTATCTGCCTGACATCAACACCCGGCTGATTATGTACAAGCGCATTGCGGCGGCTGCTAACAACGATGCACTGCGAGAACTCCAGGTAGAAATGATAGACCGCTTTGGTCTCCTGACACCGCAAATCAACAACCTGTTCCTCATCAGCCGTTTGCGTCTGCGCGCGCAGGCTCTTGGGATACGGGCCATTGAAGCCGGGCCACACGGTGGTAGTATCGACTTCAAGCACAGCACCGTCGTCAACCCCATGACACTGGTAAAACTGGTGCAGGGGGATCCCCTGTCCTACAAACTGTCAGGGGCCACCCGCTTGCGCTTTGAACAGGAATTGCCGTCACAGGAGACGCGCAGTCAATATTTGGATGAACTACTCGATCGATTTGCCGCAGAAGCCGATATTCCGGGAGAAAACGCAGCGTGACCAATCGCTATAGAAACCTGCAATTAGTGTCCTGCGCTGTTTTGGGGGTGCTATTCGCCTCTGCCGTACCGGCCCAGGACCGTTGGTATCGTGTAGAAGCGATGGTATTCACCAACGAAACCACAGCGACCACTGAGCAATGGGAGCCTGAACCTGTTCTGCGCTATCCGCAGGACGTCCTTTTTCTCTCAGCACCGGAAGATCCGGAGTCGACAACAGCCAGTGTTGAGCCGGTCATCCCTGTTACCGCGCAGCCCAACCTGGCACTGGGCGAGACTGAACCGGCTGAGCCGCTGCTACCCACTCCCTTCATCAAACTCCCCAGGGAGCAACTCGAGTTTGCCGCAAAAACGACGTTTCTGCAGCGCGGTGGCCGCCATGACATTCTCTTTCACGAAGCCTGGCTGCAACCGATGGCAGAGGCGGACAGTGCCCTCCCCATTGTGCTCGATAATTCGGGAGATACAGGGCAGTGGCCACTCCTGCAGGGCACCATCACGCTGCATATCGCCCGCTATCTGCATCTGGAAACCAACCTCTGGCTCAATACCCAGGGCGAGTACTTTGAGAGCCCGTGGCGTATGCCACCACCACCGCTGGGGCCAGCGAGGCCATCACAAACTGTCGAGGAACTGGATACGGCGGCTCCCCAGGCAGGCGATGTTATTGCATCAACCACGCCAGAAAAATCCGCGGTGCAAGAATCGTCCCTGGCAGCCTCTGGTGACTTCACAGAGGATGAAGAGCTGATACTGCAGGACCTGCTGGAAACCGATCAACTCACGCCACTATATCCCTACCGGCACGCCATTTTGCTGCAGCAGAAACGGCGCATGCGCAGCAATGAAATCCACTATATTGATCATCCGAAACTGGGGTTGCTGATAAAGTTCACACCGCTGACAGAGGACGACCTGGCATTGCTGGCGCGTGGAGAAACCCCTCCGGCAGGCGATCAGGCCCTGTAGCGGCTGCGCACCAATTCCTGCAGCAGGTCGCCAACCACGGCGGCTTCGCGCTGCAGTATTTCGTGCATCATGGCCAGTGACAGGGGCACGTCACCCAGGCCTGCCGCGGCATTCACCACCATACAGACTGACGCGTAGGCCAGCCCCAGCTCCCGGGCAATAGCCGCCTCAGGCATACCCGTCATACCCACTACGTCGCAACCATCACGCGCCATACGCTGTACCTCCGCTGCTGTCTCCAGGCGTGGCCCCTGCGTCACGCCGTGCACAGCGGAAGGCTGATGAACGATGCCCTGGCCGACAGCCGCCTCGATCAACGCCAGGCGCAGGCTGCCGTCGTACGGCTCGGTGAAATCAATATGCATCAGGGCGCTGCCGCCCTCGTCTACCGTGTGTTGTCGACCCCAGGTGTAATCAATAATCTGGTCGGGAATGACCAGCGCGCCAGGATGCATGGCAGCGCCAATACCACCGACAGCGTTTATCGCCACAATCTCGTCCACCTGCAGTGACTGCATCGCCCACACGTTGGCGCGATAGTTCACCCGGTGCGGCGCGATTGCCTGTGGGCTACCGTGACGGTGCAGGAAATATACCCGCGTACCGTTCAAACGACCTTCCTGTATCGGTCTGGATATTTCACCGTAGGGCGTTTCAGGTGCGTGTTCGGCGACAATCTCCAGACCTTCCAGCTGATCCATGCCCGTACCGCCAATAATCCCCAACTGCTTCATGCTGCGGGCTCCTGCGGCTCAACCATTTGATGCATATGCAAGGTGCGCGTGGGGAAGGCGACATCGGCTCCATGCGCGTGGATGATCTCCAGAATACGCAACAGCACATCCTGCTTGATGGCATGAAAATCTACCCACACAGTGGTTCGGGTGAAAGTGTAGACAAAGAAATCCAGCGATGAAGGACCGAAAGAAACGAAATTGACGATCAGGGTTCTCTCAAGGTCGATATCCGGATGCTGTTGCAGCATCTCGCGCACCTCATCCACAATTGGCTTGATCTTATCGGCGTCCTCATAGCGCAGACCGATGGTTTCGTAGATCCGCCGGTTGAACATACGCGATGGATTTTCAACCGAAATCTGGCTGAATACCGCATTGGGTACATACAGCGGCCGCTGGTCGAAGGTTCGGATACGCGTGAGCCGCCAACCGATATCCTCCACGGTGCCCTCGATATTCTTGTCTGGCGAACGGATCCAGTCACCGATGGTAAAAGGTCGGTCGAGATAGATACTCAGGCCACCAAAAAAATTGGCCAGCAGGTCTTTGGCGGCAAAACCGACGGCAATTCCGCCAATCCCCCCGAACGCCAGCAACCCGGAAATGGATACACCGATACTCTGCAGCACCATCAGGCCAGCGACCACCCAAAGTGTGATGCGCACCAGTTTGGCGGTCGCTCGCACTGTCGCCCTGTCGGTTGAGTTGGCTGCAGTTCGCTCACTGGTAACGAGCTCGCGCTCGACACCGGCAATCAGGCGGTGCAGAAACCAGGCCAGCAACAACACCATAAAGGTGTCATAAGCCTGGCTCAGTTGCGTATGCAGCCCCGGCGCCAACGGATAGATTGCCAGGGCGAGGTACGCCACCAACACCCACAGGGCCACACGCAGAGGCGTTTCGATGGCCGTAAGCACCACATCATCCCAACGCGCGACACTGGCAATGGCCAAACGATGCAAGCGCCGTATCACCATGCCCAGCAGCAGGTGCAACAGTGCAGCGCTCAGCAACAAAGCACCCAGAGACACCGCCTGCGAACTCAGTGACAGCCATTCGCTGAGGGCCGGGATTATATCAAAGGTCTTTTCCACGGATGCACGTTGCCTCGCTCAAGCACTGTTTTTAAGGTGTTTTTAGACGAATTAAGCATGTCAAAAAACGTCAGCATGAAAGAACCGACATATAAAAGCCAGCACTATCTAATGTCAACTCTGTAAGTCCCTTACAACTGTTTGATCTTGGTCGAAAAGATTTTCCGGCCTCCCGGGAGAAATTTAAACACTGGTTTTTATACACTTTTCGAATAATGGACAGCCAAGGCCAGCATGTTATGTTTGAGCCAGAGCCTGATTAACTCACAGTGACACAGGAGCCGGCTATGAAGATGCTCAGTCCCCGTATCGGCGCATGGTACAAGGATCAGCAAACCGATGCGCTGTTTGAAGTCATCGATTGGGATCCCTCCTCCCTGACTATAGAAGCGCAGTACCTTGATGGCGAGGTGGCAGAATTTGATATTGACGTGTGGCGCCAGATGCCGCTCGAGCCCGCCGCCGCGCCGGAGGACTGGCGCGCGGCCTTCGAGCTGGATGATGAAGATCTGCTGGATCCTGACATGCCCATGCACCCCGAAGAGTGGAATAACCCGGTTAACCTCATTGAGCCTGATGCGATGTACGGCGTTGAGGACTTTTAACGCGTCGGTGCTTTAACGGTTGCTTGCCAAGCTCCCGAACACCTGTATATAATCACAGCACCTGTATAAATTCACAGATGGTGCGCGTGATGGAAAAGCTTACTCAAAGACAGCAGCAAGTGCTGGATATTGTCCGGCAGCACATCGACGAAACCGGCTATCCCCCGACTCGCGCAGATATCGCCAAAGAACTGGGTTTCAAGTCAGCCAATGCCGCAGAGGAGCACCTCAAGGCACTGGCCCGCAAAGGCGCTATCGAGATGATCGCCGGTGCCTCGCGCGGCATCCGGCTACCCCAGGCGCTGGGCATTCCGATTGTGGGCCGTGTCGCTGCGGGTGATCCGGTGCTGGCAGAGCAGAACATCGAGGATTACTGTGATCTTCCGCCGGCTTTCTTCAAGCCCAGCGCAGACTACTTTCTGCGCGTTCAGGGCGACAGCATGGTTGATGTCGGTATTCACGACGGCGATCTGCTGGCAGTGCACAGCACCGCGATAGCGAATAACGGCGACATCATCGTGGCGCGTATTGAAGATGAGGTGACTGTGAAACGCCTGCATAAAACGCGCGAGAAACACCGCCTGCAGCTATTACCTGAGAATCCTGATTATGAGCCGATAGAGGTCGACCTGAGAGAACAGGCTTTCGCCATCGAGGGTTTGAGTGTAGGCATTCTCAGGCGCGGCGTTTAGGGGGCGCAAAGAGGCGCCACCAGTCGATCGTCACGCGCGCTAGATCAGTGCAGGGTTTGTGTGGCGCCTGCTGAAACATCTATTTCTGCATCATTCTGCTCTGCGATCATCGCAGCGGCCTGTATACCTGCCTGAATCATAGCCTTTGCGACTTCCAGGTCATTATCCATCATATAAAGGCGCGACTCTTCCGAAAAGCTGATAACCAACAGGGGTTCGGAATCGTCATCTGCGCGCTGCAATACGATTTCTCCGTCGCCCAGATCGATAATTTCCAGTAGGGATGCTGACACTTAATAAACCTCTTTCGTGATCATGCCGAACCAGTCTAACAGCCGCTTATGGCTGGGGCCAGTACCAGACTGGCTGGGATCGTATTCGTCGGCTATCTGTTGAGGTATTTGCTGATGTGCTAACACTCATCCAGGGAATCGCTCATGCGGTCGAAAACCGCGCCCAGTTGATCGGCCCAGTTCTGCGCCTCTTCAGGTCCATCGACAGTGTGCTGCACGGCAAGATTACCGCTGGAGCGCACCGAAGGTTTTGCGTCCATATCGTCAGCCAGCATTTGCTGTAACCAGCCGCTTTGTTCAAGCTGCATGAATTCACGCACCTCGCCCGCCACAGCCTTGCCCTGAGGGACAGGGGGAAGTTCATCGCAACACAAAGGCGGAGCCGCAGCCTCTTCAATGCCCGCGACAGACAACAGAAACCAGCCGTAAGCCTCGCGCAAATGCCTCTGCACTGCGGCCCGGTAGGCCTGGTGCGTTGTCAGCACTGGATAGTTGCCTTCATTCAGCGCGTTGCGCCACCCTGCCAGAACGATCTTGCCCAGATACAAGCTGTGATTTGCGCGTGCGCGGCAGGAACTCATGCCTTCTTCCTGCTCGCCTTTTTGCCTGCCTTTTTGACAGGCTTTTTGCCTGCAGCGCTGGAACGGGTCTTGCCCTGCTCAGCAAGCCACTTGCCGCCAGTATAAAATGCCTTCCACCCAGTAGGCTTACCGTCTTCTTCCGTCATGACATACTGTTCTTTCGTCTTGCGGCTGAATCGAATTTGAGCGGGATTGCCATCAGGATCTTCAACAGGCGCTGAAAAAAGAAAGCTGTACTTGGGATCGATTTCGTCCTTATGCGGCAGTATTTCTGCCACCAGCGGTGCGCGTGTTTCCCGATTGCGCGGGAACTGGCTGGCAGCTAAAAACAAACCGGCGGCGCCATCGCGCAGAATGTAATGGTCTTCAACCTTCTGGCATTCCAGTTCCGGCATGGGAACAGGGTCCATCTTGGGCGGCGCGGCTTCGCCATTGCGCAACAATTTGCGGGTATTTTTGCAGGTTTCGGACATACAGCCAAAATACTTGCCAAAGCGGCCGTTTTTCAGCTGCATCTCGGCACCGCATTTGTCGCATTCAAGTTTTGGACCGTCATAGCCCTTGATCTTGAATTTACCGTGCTCGACTTCAAAACCCGTGCAGTCGGGATTGTTGCCGCAGACGTGCAACTTGCGGTCCTCATCAATTAAATAGCTGTCCATGGCGGTATTGCACAATGAGCATCGGTGCCGGGCGATCAACTGGCGAGACTCCGCCTCATCGTCGGCATCCTCGCGGATTGCCTCGTCGCCGGAGGTGAGGTTGATCGTATTCTTGCAGCGCTCTTTCGGTGGCAGCGCGTAACCCGAACACCCCAGGAACACGCCGGTACTGGCTGTTCTGATCTGCATCGGGCGACCGCATTTCTCACACAGGATATCCGTCGGAGTGGGTTCGTTGCGCTGCATGCCCGCAGGTTCTGGCTCTTCCGCCTTTTCCAGTAGTCCGCTGAACTCGGCATAAAACTGATCCAGCAGCGTGCGCCAGTCCAGTTCGCCCTGTGCCACCGCATCGAGGTTCTCTTCCATGGAGGCGGTAAATCCATAATCGAGAAGTTCAGTGAAGCTCTTCTGCAGACGCTGGGTGACAATTTCTCCCATTTTCTCTGCATAAAAGCGCTTGTTTTCCAACCGCACGTACCCTCGATCCTGAATGGTTGAAATGATCGAAGCGTAGGTTGATGGCCGCCCTATTCCTCGTTTTTCCAGCTCGCGCACCAGGCTGGCCTCGCCATAGCGCGCCGTGGGCTTGGTGAAGTGCTGCGCCGGATCGAGTTTAACAAGGTCAAGCGCATCGCCTTCCCTGATATCGGGAAGCACTGTGTCCTCTCCTTTGCGCCCGGCCGGCGGCTGAACCGCCGTGTAGCCGTCGAACCGGATGATGCGGCCTTTGGCGTTCATTTCGTAGTCGCCGGCACTGACCGTAATCAGGGTAGACGTGTATTCCGCCGGTGGCATCTGGCACGCGACAAACTGACGCCAGATCAGCTCGTACAGGCGTTCTGCATCCCGTTCCATGCCCTTGAGGGCCGTTTGCGACACATTCACATCAGACGGTCGAATCGCTTCGTGGGCTTCCTGTGCACCCTCCTTGGAGGAATAGGATTTCGGGTTCTCAGGCAGGTAGCGTGCGCTGAAATTTTTTGCAATGTAATCGCGGCAGGCCTGCACAGCATCGCTGCTCAGATTGGTAGAGTCGGTACGCATGTATGTGATGTAGCCGGCCTCGTAAAGGCGCTGTGCCATCATCATGGTTTTCTTCACGCTGAACCCGAGCCGGGTGCTCGCCGCCTGCTGCAGCGTAGAGGTTATAAACGGGGCTGGCGGTTTGGAGCTGGTAGGTTTGTCTTCACGCTTGCTCACCGCATAGGAGAGTGACTTCAGCTCGTCGGTTGCAGCAAGTGCGCTTTTCTCGTTATCCGGACGAAAATTTTCGCCCTTGTGCCGACGCACCTGAAAACGCAACTCGACCGGTTTGGCGGTTGCAAGATCTGCATGCACTTCCCAGTATTCTTCGGGAACAAACGCATGAATTTCTCTCTCGCGCTCAACCACCAGCCTCACTGCAACCGACTGCACGCGACCCGCTGATAACCCGCGTGCCACCTTGGCCCACAGTAGCGGAGATACCATGTATCCCACGACACGATCCAGAAACCGCCGTGCCTGTTGCGCATTCACGCGATCCTGGTCTACCTGCGATGGGTGCTCAAAGGCTTCCTTGATCGCTTTCTTGGTAATTTCGTTAAAAACAACGCGCTGATAACGCGAATCGTCACCACCGATGGCTTCACGCAGATGCCAGGCGATCGCTTCTCCCTCACGGTCAAGGTCAGTTGCGAGATAGATTGCGTCGGCGTCTGCCGCGAGTTTTTTCAATTCATTGACGACTTTTTCCTTGCCGGGCAGTATCTGGTAGTTCGCGTTCCAGCCCTGCTGCGGATCAATGCCCATACGACGGATCAGTTGCTCACGGGATTTGGCCTTCTTGTATTCGGCTTTCTCTTCAGGCGGCATCTTGCGCGTCCGAGCGGCCTGCGCGGCACGCTCCTTGGGATCCACGTTACCTGTAGAGCTGCCAGCGGTCGGTAAATCCCGGATATGGCCCACACTCGATTTTACGATGTAGTCCGAACCAAGATACTTGTTGATGGTCTTGGCCTTGGCCGGTGATTCCACAATGACTAGTGTTTTACCCATAAATTCCTGTCGTGCTGTGTGTTCGGGGGGTGTCGCCGGCGAGTCCGGCCCGGAAAAAACTGGCATATATAAGTCGCCAGACGGTGATGGTCAAGGAAAATCGCCGGAATCAACCTACCAGCTCCCTGCTCCACACGTCCAGCGCCCGGGTAATTTGCTCGACCGCATCCTGCCCTCCTGACTCGTCCCAATAGACCCCACAGCTGACCTCGTCGACACTGGCGCCCAATACCTGCGGCGGTAAATCTGTAAAGGCCACAGGGGCTGCGATCCGCGTATTCAACGAGCGCCACTCTCCCGCACGAAACAGCCAACTGCAAGGCTGGACCGGAGTCCTGACGCGAGTGGGAAGGCGTTTTCCGTAGTAAATAATATCCCCCTTGTGAACCGCCGGTCCTGGCGTTGATTTTTGTCCCGGCAGATTGCGAAACTCCACATACAGTCCGTGCACAGCCGCATACTCGCGCATACCAGCGACCGCCCGCTGGCGTTTACTGGGCACGAAATGCGACAGCGGTGCCAGCGCCAGCGCCACCACGAAAGCAATGAGTAAATAGGTCAATCGATCTCCCTGATCCAGATCAAGCGGAACTCCTTCAATGCGGCAAGATACCCTAAACGCCGTTGCTCCGCGAAAATTCTGTGCTATAAAAGAGTCAGGATTTGTTCATTGCGGGGTTTTGGGTATGTCTAACTACAGCAAGATATTGGTAGCGATCGATCTCACAGACGATTCAGAGCGCGTTGTGAAGCGGGCCCAGTCCATTGCCCACAACAACGGCGCCGAGCTACACCTGATTCATGTTATCGAACCGCTGAGCTTCGCCTATGGCGGGGATATTCCAATGGATTTTTCGGGCATTCAGGACGAGATACACCAGCAGGCCTCGCAACAGCTCAAGCGGTTTGCCGGCAGCCACAACCTCGACGAACAACATCAGCACATTGTGCTGGGCAGGCCCGAAGTCGAAATCCACGCCACTGCCGAGGATCTGGGAGCGGACCTGATTGTAGTGGGCAGCCATGGTCGTTACGGCCTCGCCCTGCTGATGGGATCAACCGCCAACGGAGTCTTGCACGGCGCATCCTGTGACGTATTGGCAGTGCGTGTCGGCAAAGACGATTAAGCGCCAGCCGCCCTTAGCCAGAGGCCAAACTCGGCCTGCGTAAAAGGCCACTCAATTTCCCGGCCCTGCGGGTCGCGGACCACCGGGATACGCAGACCATAGCGCTCGAACAACGCGTCATCCTCGCTGATATCGATCACTTCAAAATATAATTCCCGCGACTCGCTCTGCTGGTGTTCCAGGATTGCCAGCGCCAGCTCACAGAGGTGGCAGGCGCTGGTGCTGTAGAGTGTCAGCATATTAGGTTCTGTTTCCGTGCATTTGCCATTATCATCTTGCCCCGGCTTGTCGGGACCTGAGCGCTTGTATTGTCGCACAAGCTGGCGTTACCATATTGCCAGTTTAATAAAGCAAACCAGCGCGACGCTACCTGACACCGCGATCGCCCGCAGACACAACAGGAGCCCACTCAGTGGCATTGTTTTCACAACCCACGGCCAGAGCACTGGCGATTCTTGATTTGCTGATGGCAAACCCGCACCAGGCCTTTGGTCTCACCGAGATGACGCGCCGCCTCAATCTCAATAAGGCCACCTGCCACGCGATCCTGACCACGATGGCCAACTATGGTTTTCTGGTACAGCACCCGAAAACCAAGGCCTACCGTCTTGGGCCTTCTATTATAGCGGCAGGCAATGCGGCTTTCGCACAGTTTCCGGTACTTGAGTACGCCAGACCCGAGCTGGAGAGTCTGCAGAGTGATCTCAAACTGGGTTTCGCTGTCACCGCACGCTCAAAATTGCACATGGTGCTCCTGGCGCTTTACGGACAGGCCACGCCGCTGATTGACTCATTCCAACTGGGCCTGCGTTTGCCCAACACGGCTCCGGTGGCCGCCTGCTTTACGGCGTTTTCACCGGCCAAGTATCTGGAGGCCTGGTTGTCGCGAGCACACGAATCACGCGGCAGCTATGATGAGAAACTCGACCAGAAATTGCGGGTTTCACTAATATCAATACGCGCTCGCGGCTTTGAAGTCACGCTCAAAACCAAGGCCGAGGAGGAACTCACTCGCGAACTGGCTCGCATTCATGAAGCGTGGAGTCTGAACGACCTTGAAGCGGCGGCGAATCGCTACCAGCACGATGTGTGCGATGAGTCCTATCACCTTGACCGCATCGACCCCAAGTCACGCTACAACGTGAGCACGATTTCTGTGCCAATTTTCGCGTACAAGGAAGTTCCCGTCATGTGCTTCGTCGCCGGCTCCATGGAAAAGCCCGTCACAGGTGCGCAAATCGAGGAAATCGCAGCGCGCATGAAACAGTCGGCGGACCGCGTGACCGCACTGGCCAGTGGGCGCGAAACCGTCAGCTGATCGTGTCTGACACCAACGAAGGCTACGCAAAAAAAGCCGCGTTCTACGACCGCGTACTGACAGTGTACGGCCGCAAGCCTGCACTGGAAGCATTGCGCGACACGTCTCTGGACTGCCACGCACTCCACCTGGCCCATAGCAACCGTGAGGCTTCGATCATCACAGACTTACGCAGCCTGGCGCGACAACGCAATGTGCCGGTGCAAGAGCACAGTCGCGAAGCGCTCGCGCGGATCTCCAGGAACGGCAAGCAGGATCAGGGCGTGGCACTGGATATTCTGTGCCCGGGATTCAAACCCCTGGACACCTATCTTGATGATCTGGGCAGCTCTCGGCCACAGCGCCTGCTGGCACTGGACGGCATCACCAATCCGCAGAATCTCGGTATGCTGATACGTTCCAGCGTCGCCGGAGGCATTGATGGCATACTGTGGTCAAAAAAGGGCAATGCAGGGCTTGGGCCGCTGGTCATAAAAGCCAGTACCGGGACCCTGTACCGAGCACCATTGCTGACCTGTCAAAACCTGGCCGAGGCTTTGCCGAGGCTGCAGTCGCAGGGTGCACAGATCTGCACGCTCGCCGCGAACGCCAGTGAATCGCTGTTTGACTATCGCCCTGCAACACACTGTGTGTATGTACTGGGTAATGAAACAGACGGCGTGTCGGCGGCCGTGCGTCAACTTGCCGATCGTGAACTGTCTATACCCATGCAGGGCCAGGTTGAATCACTGAATGTTGCGGTGACGGCAAGCCTGATCGCTTACGCAGCCTATTTGGCCAGGTAAGCCATCCCCTCTTCCAATCCCCTGAGCGTCAGCGGATACATCTTGCCTTCCATCAACTGGTGAGTAATGGCGGTGGACTGCGTGTACTGCCACTCGTCTTCGGGCACCGGGTTCAGCCAGATGACCTTGTCGTATACGTCGCGCAGGCGCCGCATCCAGACTTCGCCAGCCTCTTCATTCCAGTGTTCGACCGAACCGCCAGGCTGCATGATTTCATACGGCGACATCGCAGCGTCACCCACGAAAACCACCTTGTAGTCATGGCTGTACTTGTGGAGGACGTCCAGCAGTGGCATGCGTTCATTGTGCCTGCGCACGTTATTGCGCCATACGCTTTCGTACAGGAAGTTATGGAAATAGAAATACTCCATATGTTTAAACTCTGTGCGCGCCGCGGAAAACAATTCCTCGCAGACACGCACGTGGGGATCCATGGAGCCGCCCACATCGAAAAACAACAGCACTTTTACCGCATTGTGACGTTCGGGCACCATCTTTATGTCCAGCAGGCCGGCATTGCGCGCGGTTGAGCTGATGGTATCGTCGAGATCCAGTTCGTCGGCCGCACCGGTACGCGCAAACTTGCGTAATCGGCGCATCGCCACCTTGATATTGCGTGTACCGATTTCAACGCTGTCGTCGAGATTGCGGAACTCCCGTTTGTCCCACACCTTTACCGCTTTCTTATTGCGCCCGTTGGGGCCAACGCGGATACCCTCGGGGTGATAACCCTCCTGGCCAAACGGCGACGTGCCGCCCGTACCGACCCACTTGTTGCCGCCCTCGTGGCGCTCTTTCTGCTCTTCGAGGCGCTTCTTGAATTCCTCTATGAGTTTCTCCAGGCCACCCAGTGACTCAATTTTAGCCTTCTCTTCCTCGCTCAGGTTCTTGAGGAATTCTGAGCGCAGCCAATCGTCGGGGATCAGTGCCTCGATCACGTCGTCAAGCGCTTCGAGCTCTTTGAAATGCAGGCCGAAAGCCCGATCAAATCGATCAAAGTACTTTTCATCCTTCACCATGCAGGTGCGGCTGAAATAATAAAACTCGTCCATGTTCGCGAACACGATGTGCTGCTTGAGGCCTTCCAGTAAATCCAGCAACTCGCGCGTCGTCACGGGAACGCCCGCGTCCTTCAACCCGTGAAAGAAGTTGACCAGCACAGGCTAGCGGCTCTCGCGACGGTGCATGAAGGCGAGACGTTCCAGCAGGTGCACATCCTGCTCGTTTTTCAGCAGCGCGCCATAAAGCGGCGGTATCGCCTTGGTTGGATCGCGATCCTTGAGGATCTCATCGGGGATATCATCAGCCATCAGCAGCTTCAGCCAATCGATCAATTCAGAGGTTGACGGTTTTTTCTTCAAGCCGGGTATCGCGCGTACGTCGAAAAAGACTTCCATCGCTTCCTGCACCAGTTCCTTTGTAATATCCGGGTAATGCACAGCGACAATTTCGCGCATGGTGGTGCGATCGGGAAAGTTGATAAAGTGGAAAAAACAGCGACGCAAAAATGCATCCGGTAACTCTTTTTCGTTGTTGCTGGTGATAATAATGATGGGACGCTGTTTGGCCTTGACGGTTTCACCCGTCTCATAGACGAAGAATTCCATGCGATCCAGCTCTACCAGCAGATCGTTGGGGAACTCGATATCGGCTTTGTCGACTTCATCGATCAGCAGCACCACCTGCTCATCAGCGGCAAACGCCTCCCACAGTTTGCCACGCTTGATGTAATTGCCGATGTCATGCACTTTCTCGTCACCGAGCTGGGAATCGCGCAGCCGTGAGACCGCGTCATACTCATAAAGGCCCTGCTGCGCCTTTGTGGTCGACTTGATGTGCCACTGAATCAGGCGCTTGCCCAAACCCTGTGCGACTTCTTCCGCCAACATGGTTTTGCCGGTGCCTGGCTCACCCTTGATCAGTAGCGGCCTCTCCAGCGCAACGGCGGCATTCACCGCCATGCGCAAGTCATCGGTGGCAACGTAGCGTTCAGTTCCCTTGAATTTCATCATGTATCTGATTCTCAATTAAAGTGCGAAAGCGCAACAGGTTAACGGTTGGGAAGAGGCTTATCAACATTGCAGCAGCGACGTTATTGCGCGTGCGGGGCGGGCTCGCCGGCGGCGCGTTTGCGACGTAACCAGACGGTGAACAGTGCAATAAGGCAGGACACTGCGACTGCTACAGCGACCATAAAGCCCAGAGGGCGCAGGGCGTGGGTGGCCGCATCGGGGCCTTGCGTCAACCACTGAAAAGCGGCGACGACCAGCGCCGGGGCCAGTGTTGACACCTCGGGCCTGGGATAGGCTGGCGTGAGCAACAGCGCGGCCGCCAACAGCACCAACAGTGCTGTCACTGCCGGATGCAGCCTGCGGCGCAACCATAACAACAGGCACAGCAACATCAGGCCTGCCGCGCCCAGATAGACTGTCATAGCCGTCATGTACGAGCTTTCACTGAGCATCGCCCTCTCCTGTTCCATGCACTATTCATCGCACTATTCCACCCAGTGCACAATGTACTCGTCCATGCCATCAGGGTGCACAAACTCCTCTGACAGCGAGCGTCCGCGTATCGAAATGCCGGCCGCATGCACTGATTCGGGGTCGCCAGACACCAGTGGGTGCCAGGCAAACAGCGGTTTGTTTTCTGAGCGCAGTCGGTAGGCGCACGTCGAGGGCAACCAACCCAGCTCATCAATCGTGTCGCGCTCCAGGTGAATACAGTCTGGCACCATCACAGAGCGATTCGGGTAATCGCTACAGGCACAGCTGTCTTCGTCCAGGTACTGACAACGCACCTGCGTGTAGTGAATTTTGCCTGTGTCCTCATCCTGTAGCTTATGCAGGCAGCACTTGGCGCAACCGTCACAGAGCGCCTCCCATTCTTGTGGGTTCAACGCTGCCAGTGGTTTCTCGTTCCACCAGTCACTCATTCTGGCCGTCTCGTCGCAACAGTTCTGCCTGAGTGGGCGGCATCTGCAAGTAAAACCCCTGTGTCGCGATCCCGTCCAGAATATCAACCGCGTTGGCGCGTGCCATTTTGCGTGAGGGCTCCAACAGCAGTGTCATGACTTCGCGCGGTTCACCGAATTGTGCGAGTAACGTCTGGGGAACCTCCGCAAGCCCGACCGTCTTGTCGACGTAGAGATACATCTCTGCCCTGCGTGAACTGCAGTACACCTGGCACAGGCAGCGTTCGCCAAACTCACTCATAAGGCCCCCAGAGACTTTCTCAATGGTGCCAACACGAGGTCACTGCGCCATCCCAGCCATGCTGGCGGCACCTCAACATCCGCTCCCTCAGTATCGCGCAGCAGCAGTTCATAGTCCTTGCTTTGCAACAGCACCTCAGGCGCGCACTGTAATTCGGCGGCGATATCACGCACTTGCGCCTTCATTTTTTTCAGGACTTCACGCTGGCGCGAATCCAGGGGCTTCGGCAGAGCCTCGGGCAGACTGTCCGACGGGGCGTCACTTTGCCGCTCTATTAATTCTAACAGTGCGTCCCCGTAGCGACGCACGGCGGGGGCCGGTAACCCGGACAGGGATTTTAATGCCGGCCAATCGCGAGGCGCGCTCTGTGCAAGCTGTAAACACGCCTTATCGTCGATTATCCAGCTGCGCGGTTTGTCACGCTCCCTTGCTGTCTCTTCCCGCCACTGACAGAGCGCTGCCAGCACGCCCAATTGCTGCCGATCCAGCTTCCAGGCCAACTTTATCCTCCGGTGATAATCAACCGTCGCGCTGCCCAGTGACTCCAGCGCATCGCGACCGTCAGACAGCACCCAGTCCAGCCTGCCCTGCTCACGACATGCTTCATCCAGTGCGCGCCACACCGGTAGCAGCCAGGTAACATCCTGCGCCGCATAATCACATTGCGAGGTCGTCAGCGGGCGTTGCAGCCAATCTGAACAGGTTTCGCCCTTGTCCAGGTCCACCTCACAAATCGTTTGCACCAGGGCCCGATAGCCGAGGCCAAAACCATGCCCGACAAGCGCTGCTGCGCGCTGGGTATCAAACAATGGCCGCGGGAGGACGCCCAACCAGTGCTGGAAGACTTCCAGGTCCTCACTGGCTGAGTGCAAGACTTTCACTTTACTGGCATCGGACCACAGTGCCTTCAATGAAGATGTGTCTTGTATACGTACGGGATCAACCAGCCACGCTTTATCGCTGCCTGGCGGATGGCGTTGCCCGGGCATGGCGAAACTCATTTGCAATAAGGCCACCTGCGGGAAAAACGTGTTGCGTCGCATGAATTCAGTATCGACGATCACTGCTTCGCAAGCTTCATGAGCGCCGATGAGGTCTTCCAGCGCGGCGTCGGATTCGATCAACTGCCAGTTCATTACCTACTCCATTGGACGCCGGCCAGAGAAGGCCCGCGCCAGGGTTGATCCATCCACAAACTCCAGTTCGCCGCCCATCGGCACGCCGTGGGCAATACGCGACACACTGATGCCCTGCGGCTGCAGCATATCGGTGAGGTAATAGGCAGTGGCTTCGCCTTCAACCGTTGAACTGGTGGCTACAATCACCTCTCGAACGCCCTCATCAATCACGCGCTGATACAGTTTCTCCAGACCAATTTCCGCAGGCCCGATACCGTCAATCGGGGACAAATGCCCCATCAGTACAAAATACAAGCCGCGGAAACTGCCGCTTTGCTCTACCGCCAGGACATCTGCCGGGGTCTCCACGACACAAATCACAGTGGCATCGCGCTTGCTATCAATACAGATTTCACACACATCCAGCTCGGTGAAGTTGCGACACTGATTACAGTGATCGATACGCTCAACCGCCTCGCCCAGCGCCCGAGCCAGGTTCACCGCGCCCTTTCTGTCGCGCTCCAATAAATGCAGCGTCATGCGTTGCGCGGACTTGGGGCCCACGCCGGGCAAACATCGCAAGGCCTCAATCAATTCCTGCAAAGCTGGGCTGAATTTCATTCGCTAGACACTATTTCCATTGGACCAAACGCGGGTAAGCCGATATCGGTGTACAGACAGTGCAACAGGCGCTAAAAAGGCATTTTGAAGCCGGGCGGCAAATTCATACCCGAGGCCAGACCGGACATCGCCTCCCGGTTCTGCGCCTCTACTTTACGCACTGCATCGTTGACGGCTGCCGCCAGGAGGTCCTCCAGTACCGCTTTTTCTTCAGTAAGCACGGCGTCGTCTATGGATACCCGCTTGATGTCGTGTCGCCCCGTCATAACAACCGTGACAAGCCCCGCGCCCGACTCTCCCTGGACTTCGGCCCTGGCCAAATCTTCCTGTGCCTTCTGCATGTCAGCTTGCATCTTTTGTGCCTGCTGCATTAAATCAGAAATCCCACCTTTCATTTCTACTCCTTCATCTATTCAGTGGACGCGATTGAGCTGCGATCCAGTTCGCCATCAAAGCGCATGATCAATTTCTGCAACAGCGGGTCAGCGTCGATTGAGGCAACCGCCTCGGCCTGTCTTTGCTGCGCCAGGCGACGAAGTCGCTTGGCTGGGGTTTCTGCGCCTACTGCCCCCGTGGTGATCGTGAGCGTCAAAGGTCGCTGCAGGTATTTCTCCAGGGCCTGCCTGATCTTATCGCTGTGCCCCGCATTGAACAGCGATGCGTTGCGTTCATCCAGCACGAACTCATAATGACCCTCATTCACCGCGACCAGTTCACAATGTGACGCTATGTTGTAAACAATGCCGCCCAGACCCAATTGTTCCAATAAATCCGGCCAACTGCCTGGATCAAGCACCTCAGGTGCCACAGCATTGCCAGCGGGCTGCGCGGCAGCCGACGCTGCCGGGGCCGCCGTCGTATACGATGCAATATCACGCGGCGGCTCTACCGCGCTAGGGACAGGCTCAGGCGACGGAACCGGACCCGGCTCCGCCAGTGGCTTTTTTACGGGGGCTGCGTCCCCCTGCGCGCTTGTTTCGCTCGCAGGTGTTACCGGCGGACTCTCTGGTGATGATCCACCCGCCGGCCCCACCGGCTCCAGATCGTCTATACCGACGCTTTCGTCGATCACCGCAGCCGGGCGAAAAGCCAACATGCGTAGCAGCACCATTTCGAAGCCGCTGCGGGATTCCGGCGCGAGGGCGAAATCACGCTTACCGTTAATGGCTACCTGGTAAAACAGCTGTGTATCCTCTGCCGTCAATGCCGCTGCCATCGCCGACACACGCTGGGCATCGCCCCAGCTGTTGTCCACGGCATCGGGCACCGCCTGCGCAATTGCTATGCGATGCAACAGGGAGATCAACTCATCAAGGCTCGCTTCAAAATCGGGTGCGTGCTCAGCCATGCGTGCAATGATTTCCAGCGCCGCAGCTGGCTCTCCAGCGCTTGCCGCTTCTACAAGCTGGTACACAAAACTCAGGTCTACGCTGCCCAACATGCTGCGCACATCGTCTTCCAGCACTGATCCGGAGCCAAACGCGATGGCCTGGTCAGTGAGGCTCAGCGCATCACGCATGCTGCCTGAAGCCGCACGCCCCAGCAGCCACAGCGCAGGCTCCTCATAGGTGACTGACTCTTGCTGCAGCACTGACGCCAGATGCCCGACGATTTGCTCGGGAGGCATGTTTTTAAGATTGAATTGTAAACAGCGCGACAAGATGGTCGCCGGCAGTTTTTGCGGGTCGGTGGTCGCAAACAGGAATTTGACGTGTGGTGGAGGCTCTTCAAGCGTTTTCAGCAAGGCGTTAAAACTGTGCCCCGAAAGCATATGCACTTCGTCAATCAGGTAGACCTTGTAACGCGAGCGCGTGGGTGCGTACTGGACGTTCTCCAACAGTTCGCGTGTGTCTTCGACTTTGGTACGCGAAGCCGCATCGACCTCAATCAGGTCAACACAGCGGCCTTCTGCAATCTCCAGACAGGAAGAACACTCGCCACAGGGCACTGAACTGACGCCGTTATCGCAGTTGAGGCACTTGGCAAAAATGCGGGCGATGGTTGTTTTGCCCACGCCGCGTGTGCCGGTAAACAGGTAGGCATGATGCAGTCGGTCATTGTCCAGTGCGTTCACCAGCGCTTGCAGGACATGTTCCTGCCCGACCATTTCCTTAAACGTCTTCGGCCGCCACTTACGCGCCAGAACCTGATAGGACATGCCAGGATTGCCTTACGAATCAAAAAGAGGACTAGGATACACCAGCGTGAAGAACAGGCAAAACGCAGGGTATGACGAGCGCCCGTGAGATGGAGGCGACCCAGACAGCCACACCCCGGCACACGAGTCGATAACTACCGTTGCTCCCTTCCGGGCCTGGCGGAGTTCGCTATCTATCGTTGCGGGAGGACCGCCTGGGCCACCACAGACTCTGCACCTGGGTGCAGAGGGCGCGTATTGTGCTTCAAAGAGCAACAGCCTGCAAGCAGAGCAACATATCCCCCTTGACTGCGATGTTAATCAGCGTAACATTCGATGTTATACACTCTTACATCAGCGGTAACATCCCATCATGAAAGACAGCCCAACGGGGGCGTCCCACGTGCGTACCACAACCACTGGTATCTTGCTGGCAATTATCCTCGTTGCTGCGATAAGCGGTCTTTTGCATGCCCGTGTCGCCATCACAGCGAGCGAATCGCAGCGCAATCCCCTGACAGTGATTGCGGCTACCTATAACGCGCAGCAGAGTTACCAGCGCCCCGTATCCTATCTGGGCCTGGTTGTTGCCGGGAAAAAAGCCAATCTCGGGTTTGAAATGGCTGGGCAGATAGCGCTTCTGCCGATGCGACAGGGGGACTCGGTCAGCACCGGTGACATCATCGCTACACTCGATACCCGCGCGTTGCAGGCGCGACGCACCGCTACTCTCGCTGAACTTCAGCAGGCTCGCAGTGAACTGGAGCTCGCCGAATTAAAGGCAAAACGCCAACGCAACCTGAGTAAAACGGGCGCGGTGTCCGAGGAAGCGTATGATGAGACCCGCCTGCGGGCAAAATCGCTCTCAGCCCGCGTCGCCGCAGTCGAAGCCCAGCTTGCCAGTATCGATATTGATCTGGACAAATCCCGACTCCTGGCACCCTACGACGGCATCATCGCCGACCGCTATGTATACCAGGGTGCGGTTGTCGCGCCGGGCACGCCCGTTGTGCGCCTTGTTGAAACAACGGCACAGGAAGCTCACATTGGCGTGGCCGCAAAACGCGCTGCAGACCTGGACCCCGGCCAGTCGTATACGCTGGTGCTAAACAGCGAGCGAATCACCGCTGAGCTGCTGTCTGTGAGGCCTGATGTTGACCCGCACACGCGCACTACAACGGCCGTATTTGGCCTCCCTGCCAATGTGAATCCACTGGATGGCGAGCCGGTTACATTAACGCTGGAAGAAGATATTGAGCTGGCCGGCGCCTGGTTGCCGCTGGGCGCCCTGCTGGAAGGCGAGCGTGGCGTTTGGAATACCCTTCGACTGGTACCCGAAGGCAACGGGTTTCGTACGGTACGCGAGGCTGTGGAGGTGATTGACCTGCAGGCTGACAAAGCTTACGTGCGAGGCACGCTGAGTGATGGCGACGCAGTGATAGCCAGCGGCTTGAATCGTATAACACCCGGCTCTCTGGTCACTCTGCAGCAGGGGCAATAACATGCTCGCCCGCTTCATATTTCGCCACGCCCGCTATGTTGCATTGATTATCATTTGCTCGATTGCAGTTGGCATCAGTAGTTTTAACTCCATCGCGCGGCAGGAAGATCCCTCGCTGATGAACTTTGTTGCCACCATCACCACGTTTTATCCGGGGTCTACCCCTGACCGCGTGGAGGCATTGATCACCCGCCCGCTGGAAGATGAGTTGCGCGAAATCTCAGAGATCGATGAATTGCGTTCAACGTCCAGCAGCGGCGTCTCGTTTCTGAACATCGCCCTGCAGGATACCTTGTCTGACAGCGAACTGGAGCGGGTCTGGTCGGAAGTCCGCGACGCCATGACGGACGCTGCCAACGGCTTTCCTGCAGGTGCCAGCTCACCCAGCTTTGACAACAATCGGCTCAATGCTTTTACCGCTATCGTAGCGCTCTCCCCCGCCGGCGATACCGATGTACCGTTGTCATTGATCAACCGACTGGCGCAGGATTTCGCGGACAAAGCCCGCAACCTTCCCAATACCAAACTGGTGGAACTGTTTGGCGAACCCATGGAGGAAATTCGGGTAGCGGTAGAGGAGTCTGCGCTCATGGCGCGTGGCCTGAGCCTGGCACAGGTTGCCTCAGCCTTGAGCTCCGCCGATGCCAAAATCGCCTCGGGTCGCGCGTCGGGCGCTGGCAGCGACATGCTGATTGAGCTTAGCGGCGACTTCGACTCACTGGAGCGCGTCAGGCAGGTCATCGTCAACACCTCCGCAGACGGCAGTGCCACACGCGTGGGTGATATTGCCCATGTGCGCAAGGCCGTCACGACACCACCGCGAGCCACAGCGCTGGTACAGGGCAGGCACGGAATTCTGGTTGGTGCGATGATGGAGCCGGGCCAGCAGGTTGATCAATGGAGTGCCGCCTTCAATCAGTTCGTAGACGAATATCGTGCACTTGGCCCCGCTGGCCTGACGGTAGAAATTACCTATGACCAGAGTACCTATGCTGAGACACGGCTGATTGAAGTGGGCAAAAACCTGGCGATCGGTGTGGCGCTGGTACTGTTGGTGCTGCTGTTTACCCTGGGCTGGCGCGCTGCTGTTGTCGTTGCCATCATCCTTCCTCTCTGCGCTCTTATCTCGCTGACGGTGATGGACCTGTCAGGCATGGCATTACATCAGATGTCGATCTCCGGACTGATTGTGGCACTGGGGCTGTTGGTGGACAGCTCCATCGTGATGACCGATGAAGTGCGCAAGCGTTTGCTACAGGGCCACAATCCGATGCAATCCATCAGCGGTTCGGTCAGTCGCCTGCGGGTGCCATTGATAGCCTCTGCCTTAACCACAATTCTGGCGTTTCTACCGATGGCAATCGTCTCTGGGCCGGCGGGTGATTTCATCGGCAGTATCGCCCTGGCAGTCATCATCATGCTTACCACGTCTACAGTGTTGGCGCTGGTATTGACCCCGGTACTGGCAGCCTGGCTACTGCCGCGCACAGCACAGGATGCATCGCACTGGTATACCGGTGGCGCGAACAGCGGCGCTATGGGCAAGCACCTGGTTCGCGCAATGGACTGGAGCCTGCGACATCCTTTTGCCGCTATTGCCTTATCCCTGTCACTGCCTGTCGCAGGGTTCCTGTCGTTCCCCACCCTGACCGCACAGTTTTTCCCCGGCACTGATCGAGACCAGCTGTACATTCAGGTCAAACTGCCGGACGGGCGATCGATTTATGACACGCAAGCGTTGGTAGAGCGTATGGATGAATACCTGCGCAATGCGCCACTGATTCGCCGTGTGGACTGGACGATCGGAGAGAGCCCACCCGCGTTTTACTACAACATGTACCGCCTGCGTGAAGGCATACCGACCTGGGCAGAGGCGCTGGTGCTCACGCGTGATGAAAACCAGACCGATGACCTGATTCGCCATCTGCAGCGGGACATGGACAGTCTCTTTCCAGAGGCGCGCGTCATTGTGCGCGGCATCGACCAGGGGCCGCCTGTCACAGCGCCCCTGGAGGTTGAAATCTACGGCCCCAACCTGGCCGTGTTGCAGAGTCTGGGAGAAGACTTCAGACGACGTATGGAGGCGATTCCGTATGTCACGCATAGTAACGCCACACTGATCGGCGGTGCGCCTAAACTGGCCCTCACTCTGGATGAAGACAAACTGCGGCTCGCCCAACTGCAACTGACCGACGCGGCATCAGCACTGAACGATAGCTTACAGGGACGTGTTGGAGGCGAAGTGCTCGAGGGAACAGAGCGCCTCCCGGTGCGGGTCAGGCTGTCTGAACAGGACTGGGGCACTGCAGAGCGTATCGCCGATATTCGTGTGGCCCTGCCCGGTGCAGGACAACAAGGGCAGCTTGGGGGCATCCCGCTTAATGCCTTGGGCAGACCCAGCCTGGTACCGGCGCAAAGTCCGATATCCAGATTCAACGGAGAGCGCCTCAATACTGTTCAAGCGTTTTTGACCCGCGGCGTGCTGCCGCAAGAGGCTCTATCGCTGTTGCAGAAAGACCTGCAAAACGATCCGATAGCGCTGCCGCCGGGCTATCGTTTTGAATACGGTGGAGACGCAGACGAGCGCGCCGAAGTTGTTGCCAAACTGCTGGCGCCCATGGGGCTGATCCTCTCCGCCCTGCTGGCGACGATCGTGGTCACTTTCAACTCCTGGCGCCTGTCTGCAATTGCACTGTTGGTGTGCATCTGTTCGCTGGGACTTTCCGTACTGTCACTGGCCATTTTCCGTTATCCGTTCGGCATCCAGGCCATGATCGGGGTGATTGGATCTATTGGCGTTTCGATCAACGCAGCCATTATCATCATGACGGCGCTGCAGGAGCACAAGGGCGCAGTGGCCGGCGGCGTGTTTGCCATACGCTCGGTAGTCATGGACTCTAGCCGGCATATCATTTCTACAACAGTCACCACGTTTGGCGGGTTTTTACCGCTGATCCTGGAAGGTAGCCAGTTCTGGCCACCCTTTGCGATGGCGATCGCAGGCGGCGTGCTGCTGTCCACCATCATTTCATTTTTCCTGGTGCCGCCGCTATTCCTGCTTACCACAAGGCGCGGTCGCCCGGTAGGCAAACCCAGTCCCCTTCCTGCACCGCAAGCGGAGATTCAGCAGATATGAGCCCTGATCACGATAAGTGTGGTAGCTACCATCACGGTGACCTGCGCAATACGCTGATCATCGCAGCCGCCGCACTCATTGAGAAAAATGGTTCACTGGATTTCGCCATGGTCGACGCAGCCCGCCAGGCGGGTGTGAGCAGTGCAGCGCCCTACCGTCATTTCAAAGACAAGGATGCGCTGCTGGAGGCGGTATCCGATGTCGCGTTCCTCGCGCTAACCCACACCACAAGAGATGCCGCGAATCGGTTTCCGGCTGGCTCCACCGATTCGCTGATAGCTACCGGTAGATCCTATCTGGCGTTCGTTACGGAACACCCCCAGTTTTACGATCTCATGTGGGGTGATATTGGTTTGCGCGCACGCACCAACGAATCTTTCAATACCAATCAGACGGGTTTTCAGGTCCTGGTTGAGGTCGTAGGTGCCTGGTGTGAAGCCCACTCAATTGAAGATTATGATGCGCTTGAGCTGTCGGTGCGGCTGTGGTCTATTGCGCATGGATTGGCTTGCCTGGCCATGAATGGGCACCTTGAACGATTCCTCCCTGATTCAGATATGTTTGCGTTTTTTGAAAGCAGTACACACACATTCCTGAATGGCCTGAGGCACCGAACATAAGCCTGGATCTCAGGAAAGCATGGGGATTCCCCGTCACATAATTGAACCGGAGCTTGCCATTAGCGCCTGAACAGCACTCTCATACCGCTTGCACACCTCATTACTGTTACCATCTACGCAAACACTTGTTGCGACACGCGGCGCTTCACATACTGCACTATATCGGGAGATGAATACCATGGGATTGTACGCTGTCACAGGATCAGGCTCGGGAATTGGCGCTGCCACTACCGAGGTTTTGAAGTCACTAGGACACGACGTCATCGGCGTTGACCTGCATGGCGCTGATATCAACGCCGACCTGAGCAGTGCAGACGGGCGCAACAGCGCTATTGAGCAACTGAAAGCGGCGTGTGGTGAGCGAGGGCTGGACGGGCTAGTCACCAGTGCAGGCGTTGGCCCCGATGCTGATCCCGTTACCCTGCTGCCGGGCGTCAACTATTTCGGAACCGTGGAAATGGTCGAGGCACTGTTGCCTCACCTGTCCAGGGTCAAGGGCGCAGTGGTGTGTATTTCATCCAACTCCGCGATCTGGGACAGCGATCCCGCCTATCTTGATGCACTGGAGCGCGGTGATTTTGAGGCGGCAACCGTCATTGCAGAGAACATTGAGGGCCAAAACCTGTATCAGGGCAGCAAAAAAGCTGTGGCCCGATGGATGCGCCGAAAATCGTCGGAAATGGCAGCCGCCGGTGTTCGTATTAACGCTGTGGCGCCCGGTTTCATTCATACCAACATGACAAAAGGCATGCTCGAGGAAGGCGCCTACAAAGACGCGATCGCGCAATTTTTAGAGAGCATTCCCGTAGGCCGTGGTGGCAGGCCCGAGGACATCGCGCAATCTATCGTATTTCTGCTGGATAACGACAAAGCAGCTTTCATCGTCGGCAGTGTGCTGTTTATCGATGGCGGTCACGATGCGGTGTTCAGACCCGAGCTTTTCTAGACCCTGACGAACGCCAAGGGCAGCGTTCAAGCCTTGCGGTTGCGATACTTGTCCTTGTTCTTGCGCCCTTTCGCACTCATGCGTGGGCGCAGGCGACGACGCACACCCGGGAAGACGTACCCCAGGGTTGCCAGTGCCCGGCCTGAGGCGGGCAGACAGATCTCTACCGCTTTTCCCGCTGCAACTTCCAGCACTGCCTCTGCCACTTGTTCTGCAGTACTCATGGGCTGGGAAAAAACAATATCCTCTACCTCATCGATTTCATCCATGATGAAGCCGGTGTCTATAGGGCCGGGAGAGACCACGCCGACATGTACGCCGGAGTCGCGAAGCTCATCTGCCATACTGTAGGCAAACGCACGCAGGCCGGCTTTACTGCCCGCATAGGTCGCTGCGCCCTGGATGGGCGTGAGCCCGGCAAGGGAGCCCACCATCACAATAAAGCCGCCGCCCGCGCGTTCCAGATAGGGAATGACTGCCGCGCTTAGCATCAGCGGAGCGCGCAGATTAACGTCGATCATGGCGCCGATCTGCTGCGGCGTCACGCTGCGTACTTCACCGCGCTGGTGCAGGCCTGCATTATTGATCAAACCATGTACCGCACCGAACTCCTGCTCGGCGTTTTCCAGCAAAGCAGCACAGGCTTCATCATCAGCAACGTCCATGGACACAGCAAGTACGCGCGTTTTAGCGGCAAGTTCATCACGGATTTTTTCCAACGCTGGCATCCCCCTGGCGGCCAGCACCAGATTGGCGCCCTGCTCGGCAAAGGCACGGGCACAGGCGGCACCCAGACCGGCCGAAGCGCCGGTGATAATCACGGTCTTGTTGTTGAACTCGCTCATGGTGTTCGTTCCTGTTTATGGCTCTGTCTTCTGCCACTGGCGAAACACAGCATGTTCATGCGACGACTTCAACACCTCGCCAGAACGCTACCCGGCCCGCAATGTTCTTCGCTGCGTCCTTTGGTGTTGCATAAAACCATGCAGCATCCTCGTTCGTTCTCTCATCGACGGTTATCGACAGATAGTTGGCATCGCCCTTCCAGGGGCAGTGCGTTGATTTACTACTCGCAGTGAAATAGTCGCTGACCAAGGACTCTCTAGGAAAATAGTGATTGGATTCAACCACCACCGTGTCATCACTTTGTGCCACTACCTGACCATTCCATATCGCTTTCATCGATCGCTCCAGAAGATTGAATACGCTGTTGTGTGAATCTATCCTGACAAGTTGTGATTTGCGCCGATCCGTAGAACACGCGCAACACTATCATAGACTTATTATTCTAGCCGGTTTGGAGATGGAGGGGTGACAAATGCGGTGCGGGGGAATGGCGGTGAGGGAGGGATTCGAACCCTCGAACGGTTGCCCGTTACACACTTTCCAGGCGTGCGCCTTCGACCACTCGGCCACCTCACCATTGAGGGCGCGCATCATACCATAAGAAGGCGGCATTGCCAGTCCCCGGTAGACGCTCAGGCGACGTTACTGACGGTTCAGCCTGGGCAGCGGCCGCGCTAGTGGGTCACTGCTCCTGAACGGGTTGATGTCCAGACCGCCGCGCCGGGTATAGCAAGCCTGAACACTCAGAAATCGCGGATTGCAGGCGCTCTGGATATGATCAAACATACGTTCCACGCACTGCTCGTGGAATTCCTGATGCTGCCGGTAGGACACCAGGTAATGCAGCAGAGACTGGCGATCTATAGTAGCTCCACCGTAGTGAATCCAGACCGATGCCCAGTCGGGCTGACCGGTCACCGGGCACAAGGAACGCAACAGGTGGCTGTATAGCTGCTCGTCTGCCACTTCAGATTGCCCGTGCAATCGCAACAGGCTTGCCGATGGCTGGGCTGAGGGAGCGTCAGGCATGAGCAGCGCATCGATGCACTCGCCGGCGAGTTGAACCCCTGCCAGGCGAAGATCATCCACCGCAAACACCTGCAGCGTGACTGGCGCCCCAACCACCGACGAAATGTCCCTGGTTATCACGTCAACCGCGTCCTGTTCGGCGTCAAAGCGCGTACTATTGAGTGAGTTAAGATACAGTTTGAATGATTTGGACTCGACCATACCCGGTGATGTGGCCGGTATTTCAAAACGCCCTACCCGCGCCACCGGCTTGCCCTGGGCATCCAGCCATGACAGTTCATAGGCATGCCAGACATCCACCCCATACATGCGAACAGCTACTGATGGGGACAGGCCCTCTCGACCCTCTTGCCGCGCGATGGGGTACAGGAGGTGGGGTGAATAGTGCTCTACGGCGGCAGTTTGCTTACCGAGCAACAACTCTGGCGAAGAATTATTTGCCATAGGCTTACTGACGCAGGCGGGTGCCGGAGTTCAGCAGGTGCATGCTGAACATAAAGGCCGCCACGGTAAAGAAGGCTATCATCGCCAACGAAAATACCAGGCTGACATCGGAAACGCCCAGCACGCCATAACGGAACGCGTTGACGACATAGACCAATGGGTTGAGTTTCGACACATTCGCCCAGAATTCCGGCAACAGGTCCATGGAATAGAACACGCCACCCAGATAGATCAATGGGGTAAGCACAAAGGTGGGAATAATGGATATGTCGTCAAAACTGTTGGCATAGACGGCGTTAATGAACCCCGCCAGCGCAAACAGGGTTGAGGTCATCAGCACGATAACGACAACCACAAAATAACTGTGCACCTGTAGATCGGTGAAAAACAACGATACGATGGTGACCACCACTGCGACAAATAATCCACGGGTTACCCCTCCCACGACATAGCCCATCAGGATGACGTAGTTAGGTGTAGGAGACACCAGTAATTCCTCAACACTGTGATTAAATTTGGAACCAAAGAAAGACGACACCACATTGGAATAGGAATTCGTCACGATTGCCATCATGATGAGGCCTGGCACCACGAACTGCATGTAGGTAAACCCGCCCATCTCGCCGATGCGCGAACCGATCAGCGAGCCGAAGATGACAAAATACAGCGACATTGTGATCGCCGATGGCAGCAGCGTCTGCGTCCAGATGCGCAGGTAACGCTTGATCTCCTTCCGCACGATAGTCATAAAGGCAACATATTGGTCCTGCCAGTTCATGCCGCACCCTCCACCAGTCGAACAAACATTTCCTCCAGGCGATTAGCCCGGTTCCGCATGCTGGTGACTTTTACACCCTGTTGATCCAACTGGGTAAATACCTCGTTGATATGCTGGCCTTTCTCGACCTCTACCTCCAGCGTATGGCTGTCCACGGTGCGCACACTGAAGCCATTGATCTCGATGACCGTGGGTATTTCTTCTTCACAATCGAAAATAAAGGTTTCGCGGCTGAGCTGTCGCAACAGGCTCTTGATGGAGGTGCTTTCAACGATAACACCGTCGTTGATAATAGCGATATTGCGGCACAGGGCCTCCGCCTCTTCCAGATAGTGGGTGGTCAGGATGATCGTGGTGCCTTCAGCGTTGATCTTCTTGAGGAAGTCCCACATGGAACGACGCATCTCGATGTCGACGCCTGCTGTGGGCTCGTCCAGAATCAACAGGCGCGGCTCATGCACCAGCGCACGGGCGATCATCAGACGACGTTTCATCCCACCAGACAGCATTCTGGTGGGCACGTGCCGCTTTTCCCAAAGTCCCAGCTCTTTGAGATACTTCTCCGCGCGTTCCTGCGCAAGCTTGCGCGGCATACCGTAGTAGCCGGCCTGGTTAACAATAATGTCGAAGCCCTGTTCGAACATATTGAAGTTGAATTCCTGCGGCACGATACCAATGTACTTCTTGGCTGCAGGAAAATCCCTGTCGATATCAGCGTCAAATACGCTGACCTGGCCACCCGACTTGGAAACCAGGGAGCAGATAATACCGATGGTGGTCGACTTCCCAGCCCCGTTAGGGCCCAACAGGGCAAAGAAGTCGCCCTGCTCCACCTTGAGACTAATGCCCTTGAGCGCTTCAAAGCCGTTGTCATACACCTTGCTGAGATTTTCAATGTGTAGTGCTGGTATCATATTCGCCTGTGATGTTGCGTGGTAAAACGAGCGCGACATTGTACTCGTAATCCAGCTGCTAAACGATACCGCTATGAATGACGAACAATACCGTGACCACTGCCTTTCGCTACTGAGTGAGTTCGCAGCGACCATGACACAGCGCACAGCCGCTTTAGCTGAAGATGATTCCCTGCGCCAGCTGGCGGCTTCCTTTGCCGCATTGGCCGCTGGCGAGGGCAATCTCTACGAGGACACTCCGGGGTTGATATCGCGCCTGTTCACGACCTACACTGACTTCGCACCTACCTTCCCGCGGCAGTTATTGTGGTTCTTTGGCGGCGACTGCCTGCACTACATGCCAGACGAGGAAATAGCAGTCTTCCAGGCGCTTGAGGATCAGCGGCTGGAAGCAGCGGCGACAGGCGAACGCTTCGACCCTCTCGCCGCACGAGCTAAGCTGCTGAAGTTACAGTAGTATCGCGGCTAAAATTGCAGTTTTTGGGCTTGACGAGGCGGTGCTGTCTTCCTACAATGCGCGCCTCTTGATTGAGACCGATGCGTCCCCTTCGTCTAGTGGCCTAGGACACTGCCCTTTCACGGCGGTAACAGGGGTTCGAACCCCCTAGGGGACGCCACTCATCAAGCTTCCCTGCGGGAATAGCTCAGTGGGTAGAGCGCAACCTTGCCAAGGTTGTGGGGGGGGCGCCCAGCCTCGCCGGTTCCGGCGACCACGGCGGTGGATTACGCGATGATATGCGGGAATAGCTCAGTTGGTAGAGCGCAACCTTGCCAAGGTTGAGGTCGCCGGTTCGAACCCGGTTTCCCGCTCCAGTTTGGCTTCACCTGATTCCCTGTCTTTCCTAGAAGCAAACTCTCAGATAGCCCATCCGGGTTTACCGTTGTCTACGAGATCTCACAGAGCAGCCGCGCAGTAACCCTGTTCAGTTGAAAGAAGGGGCTACGCCTTCTCAGGATTACTGCGGGGCTGCCCTGTCGGGGGCGCCAGGTTCTGGTGTTACTTTTCGTCGAGTTTTATCGAAAGGCTGTTGATGCAGTACCTGAGGCCGGTGGGTTGCGGACCATCCTCGAACACATGCCCCAGGTGCGACCCGCATTTTTTACACATGACCTCGGTGCGAATCATGCCGTGCGAATTGTCGCGACTTTCGAGTATCACCTCGTCGTCGGCTGGCTTGAAAAAGCTGGGCCAGCCGCAGCCCGCATCAAACTTTGTATCGGAAATGAACAGGGGCTCCCCGCAGCATCGACAGTGATAAACACCGTCTTTTGTGCAGTCCCAGTACTCTCCGGTGAAGGGTCTCTCTGTGCCTTTTTCACGACAGACATGAAACTCCTCTGGAGTCAGTTTGTCGCGCCATTGTTCATCATCCTGCATAACATAGCTCCGGCTAGATCGTCATAAAGGCTTAGCGTACACTAGCGACTCGCTGCAAACTACAGGCTTTACCGGCAATGGCGGACCTGCACATCGATGACTTTTACCGTGATGTTGCGAAGATATTCCTGCAGCTCTACTCAATTTTCCCGCGCAAGACTATTCTTTACGTAGACGACATCAGCGGGCCTGACGAACCCGACGAGTTCGGGCTGCATCATCCGCGCTTCCAGGCATGCTTCAGCACCATGGTGTGGCTGGCACAGCACGGCTACCTGCATTTTGACGATACCATTCGCCAGGAAGCTTTGGATCAGGCGGTGCTCAGCCAGAAGGCCTTCCTCCTGCTGTCCACGCGCTCCGCACTGCCCACCGCAGAAGAGGACAAGGCGCAGAACGCACCGCCCAGCGTGATCGCTGAGCTGCAGTCAAACATAAATCAGTTACGCAAGGCCTTGCGCGATGGCTCCAGTATTCGCATAGAGCAATGCGTTAGCTATCTGTTGTCGCAACCTTCACTGGCCCACTGATAGCCCGCTCTGCTGATCAGCCAATCAAGCCCACCGGATAGAGAATCTGATCGTCATAGCCGGCTATCACCGCTCTGTAACCACGCAGCGCTTCATCCAGCTCGGGATCGTCAGTGTCGACCAGCAACGGGCGCCCCTGCAGTGCAGCGATTTTTGATTTCGTGGCGACGATCGTGACATTCTCCAACCCTGCCGCCCTGATGACAGCCGGCGAAAACTGCTGGTTGCCACGTCCAAATACAATCCCCTGCCCTTCGATCACAGTTACGATCAAATGAGCCTGAGCAGTGGCATCGTCGGCGAGGACAGCCAGCAAGCCATGTTCATCGGCGTCCGTCAGCAGCAACTGACGGTTGCGCACCACATCAACGCCCAGCAGGGTATTTGGCAGATTCAACTCTTGCATAATCGCAGCTGTCGTCGAGCCGGGTCCTATAAAATAGGTATGGCCGGGCTGCATTGATTCAACAACCCAGGCGGCGATCTCGGCCGCCACCAGTTCCTGACTCTCCCGGCCACCGACTTTGGTATGTTGCAGATAACGCCCCTCCCCCGGCACCTGCATGTCACCATAATGACGGCTTTTGACGACACCATGGCGAAATGCCTGTTCGTCGATGTCACGAACTTCCTGCTGACGCAGCCCCACCAGCCCGCCGCTGGCCAGGGTGCACAGCAACTCGCCAGCCGCCTCCGGGCTCACTGCAAATACGCCGGAATGCATTTTGACGCCTGCAGGGATTCCCAATACAGGAAAGTGCCCGCCAACCACGTCATAGATATCCCTGGCTGTACCATCGCCCCCTGCAAAGAGAATGATATCGACACGCTGCGCCAGCAATGCCCGGGTGAGGCTGCGGGTGTTGTCTGCGTCCGTGATGCCGTCCTTGACAGGGCCCTCATCGCATATCTCACAGGGCAGACCAACGCGCTGCAAGCTATCTTGACCCATTGGGCCCGCAGCGCAGCTGAAGCGCAGTGCAGCGCTGGCAGTGACCACCTGACGCAGCGCGCGCTCTGCACGCAAAGCGGCGCGCTGCGGCGAGGCGCTATCTGCCTGCGCTGCGTGCACCCGGATTTCGTCACCATCGCTACCCTTCAACGCCAGTGAGCCGCCCAGCCCGGCCAGAGGGTTGATCACCAGTCCGATATGCAGCACCAGCCTATTCCTTCGCCACGACGTTGTGCGGCGCGCCGTCAGTAGCTATCGAACTGACAGTGTCACAGGCGGCAACTCGCCCGCCCAGCGCGATGGCCAGCTGTCTGACTTCAGGGTCACTGATTGCCTTGCCGTCAACGCCGCTGCCCGCGAACTCAAACCGATCACGATAATTGCGGCGCAGCTGATCAAAGGCCGTTGCTGCCGTTTCTGCCGATGCCGAATTGATGGCCTTACGCAACAACTCGTCATCCTCCCACACTGAGTATCTGGTACCCAACAAGTTGCGTATAACAGAGGCGCTGGAGCCGGCATCGTCCAGCGTCACAGAATGGGATATTGCGGACGCACGCGGGGCGTCGGGCTGTTTATCCAGATCGAGCCAGGCACGTAGCGCCCGGGATAACATTTCTGTCGCGCGCAGTTTGCCATCCAGGCTATAGCCTGCAATATGCGCAGTGCCAATTCTCACCTTAGCCAGCAAGTCCCTGTCGATAACAGGCTCATGCTCCCACACATCAAGCACAACCGCAGGGAATGCGCCCGCTTTCAACGCCTGGAGCAAAGCCTGATTGTCGATAACGGCGCCGCGACTCGCGTTGATCAACAATCCGTCTGGCCTGAGCTTGGCAAGCGCCTCCCGCCCCAGCAGATGGTGGCTGGGCCAGGGCTGCTCGCGCGTCAGCTCAGCGTGTAAAGACACCACGTTGCACGCCAGCACATCGTCCAGGCAGGCGTTACACGGCATGTCCTGCGGCGACAACCAGGGGTCGTAAGTCTTGCACGGAATCCCTAATGCGGCAGCACGTGCGTGCAGGGCCTTACCGATAATGCCGTAACCAACGATGCCGAGCGAGCCGCCTTGCAGCAAGGTCTCCAGATGATCGTCAATAGCTCCGATAGCGCCCAACACATATTCGACTACCGAATTGGCATTGGATCCCGGGGCATGTGCAAAGCCGATACCGTTGCGGTAGAGATAATGCCTGTCGATATGGTCCACACCGCTGGTCGCGGTAGCGACAAATTGTGGGCTGCAAAATTGCAGCAATTGCGCATCCACGGTTGTAACCGAGCGCACCAGTAATACGTCTGTACCGCGCAGGTCGCTGGCCTGCAGCGACCGACCATCAATACGATGAACCTCCCCCAGATCAGCAAAATACTGCTCTACACCCGGAATATTCTCGTCCGCGACAATACGCAGGCTCACAGCAGGTCCTCCAGCGACAGACGCAGTTGCGCAGGTTCTGACGACGTACCGAATTCTTCACACAGGCCACGGTAAAACTGGTCTGCGCGCTCTGGCAAACCGGCTTGCTGCCAGAATTGCGCTGCCTGGAAAACCTGCACGGCAAAGGCGCTGGATTGCTGCGCTGCGTTTTGCGCGCCGTCGAGATTGTCGACGCTGATATGAAAGGATGCCCCGCAGGCATGCGCAAACAACCACTCCAGCGCCTGTGGGCGACACTCTACCCGTTCGAAAGCCGCCTGCTGCTCAGGGCTGCGACCATCGGGCACGTACCAATAGCCGAAGTCCGGCTGCAAACGCCGTTCGCGACCCGCTATGCACCAGTGCGCCACTTCATGCAGGGCGCTGGCGAAAAAGTCTTCCCGATAGTAAACATAATGGCTTTCATCGGGCGCATCGGCGGGTCTGTAGAAGGGTTCTGCAGCCCCGCCACACAGCAGGGTGTTGCAGGACGCTGCGAAGCAGCGATTGAAAACATGTTCAATACGTTCAGCACTCAAGACCTTGACTGAGTCAGGTGTCTGAGGCATGCCTGTGACAGGCGATGGAGCGCCTGCCACTACTCGCTCGCCTTGCGCAGCCAGTAGGTGTAAACATCACCGCTGTCTTCCTGTGCCAACAATTCGTGCCCCAAAAACGCACAAAACCTGGGGATATCACGCTGCGTGGACGGATCTGTGGCAATCACCTTGAGCACTGCGCCATTTGTCATATCACGCACCTGATTGTGCAGCAGCATGACGGGCTCCGGGCAGTAGAGCCCGGTGGCGTCCAGTAGATAATCATTTTCAGGGTGAGACATGGTCTGCGTTCAATCCTGCAATAACTGTTGCGCCTGCTCGCGCTCTATCAAATCCCATTGCTCGCTGTCGGCATCATACAGCAGGCAAAGCTGGCCCTTTGTCAGTTGACGGTGAAGTGCACTCACTTTTGCATCCAGCGGCGTTTCGCGCTCACCATAGTCCGTGCCATCACGGCTGGCAAACTCCTCCAGCAGCGCCAACAGCACCGAATCTTCCAGACGGTTCGGGGGAATATCAACGAACTGGGCCATGTTAAGCGGGCACTCCTTCTGAATCCGTGCGATGCGCGTTAATATACGGACGCCATCCGTGAATGTGGAGTCTATTTCGTGCAAACATCCTACATCATTACCTTTATCGGCGACGACCGCCCGGGCCTTGTGGAGCAACTATCCAGCACCATCGAGCGCAATGGTGGTAACTGGCACGAGAGCCGCCTGTCGCAGCTGGGTGGCAAATTCGCAGGTTTGGTTCTGGTATCGCTACCCGCTTCGGGCGGCCCAAAACTGGAAGCCGATCTAAAGGCTTTGTCTGCCAGCGGGCTCAGCGTTCGGGTGACATCCACGAGCAAGGCAACTGCGGCGGCTGAGGAAGGTCGTAACATAAGGTTGAGCGTCATTGGGCCAGACCGTCTGGGTATCGTGCGCGAAATATCGCGGGCGCTGGCATCAAGAAATATCAATGTGATAGAAATGGACAGTCATGTGAGTAGTGCCCCGATGAGTGCGGAAATGCTGTTTGAAGCGCGTATTGACGCCTGGATACCGGAATCTGCAAACCTCGACGACCTGAGTGATAATCTCGACGACATCGCCAACCAGATGACACTGGAGATCGAGTGGGAATGACGCACGTGCTGCGGGTCATGCCTATTGGTCGTCGCGGTTCCTGAACAGACGCTGCAGCACCACCCAACAGAGCGTCGCGATTGCGGCAACCAGAATGACACCGCCCAGCACCCAGACCGTCGTCAAAAAAAGCTCCGTGATTTCCTGCCGCGAAATACCAAACTGATCGACTGCCACCCAGACCAGCGCCGCCATTGCCATAATTCCGAGCAATACTGTGCGGTAGTAGCGGCGCGCCGAACGAGTCATCGAATAAAAACCAGGACGCTTTTCGGCTACTCGGGCGCGGACGCCGGGAGAACCGGCGTGTCGCACTGCACATCCATATTCTGCGCGCGATGGCGCAGCACGTGATCCATCAGCACGATGGCCAGCATCGCTTCTGCAATCGGTGTGGCGCGAATGCCGACACAGGGATCGTGACGACCGTGAGTCACCATCTCAGTGGCATTACCCTGTCTATCAATCGTGGCCCCCGGCTGACGAATACTGGACGTCGGCTTCAGCGCAAGACTGACGGTAATATCCTGGCCGCTGGAAATCCCCCCGAGTACGCCGCCGGCATTGTTGCCAACAAAGCCTTCTGGTGTCAGTAAATCCCGATGTTCAGTACCGTACTGTTCTACCGCCGCAAAACCCGCACCAATCTCAACGCCTTTTACGGCGTTGATACTCATCATCGCTCCGGCGATATCCGCATCGAGACGATCAAATACGGGTTCACCCAATCCCGGCATGACACCACTGGCCACCACATTGATTCTGGCGCCGATAGAATCGCCCTTCTTGTTCAGCGCCGCCATGAAGTTTTCCATCTCAGGCACCTTGTCAGCATCTGGACAAAAAAACGGATTGGTCTCTACGAAATCCCAATCAATTTTCTCAGCGGCGATAGGGCCCAACTGTGCCAGGTAACCGCGTATTTCAATGCCATAGCGCTGGCGCAGGTATTTTTTGGCGACGGCTCCGGCGGCTACCCGCATCGCCGTTTCACGCGCAGAGGATCGTCCGCCGCCACGATAATCGCGAAAGCCGTATTTCTGGTTATAGCTGTAATCGGCGTGTGCGGGACGAAAAGTATCCTTGATATTGGTGTAATCCTTGGAGCGCTGATCGGTATTTTCGATCAGCAGGCCAATAGCTGTACCGGTTGTCTCTCCCTCAAACACGCCGGACAGTATGCGCACCTCATCTGCCTCCCTTCGCTGCGTGGTAAAACGGGACGTGCCAGGCTTGCGCCGATCCAGGTCCGTTTGCAGGTCACTGGAATCCAGCGCCATACCCGGGGGACAGCCATCGATGATGCAACCGAGACCCAGGCCATGACTTTCGCCGAAAGTGGTGACAGTAAAGAGCTTACCTATGCTATTGCCGGACATACTCCGCTCGCATGTATGATTAAAAAAGGCGCCTATTATACGCTTAAGGACGTAAGCTTGCGCTGTATTCTCGCAGCTCCTGTGCGGTAATCGCCAGCACGCCATGACCACCGCGCTCAAACTCTATCCAGGTAAACGGTACCCGGGGATAAACCTGCTCCAGGCTTGCCCAGCTATTGCCCACCTCCAGTACTAACAGCCCATTTTCAGTGAGGTGTTGCTCAGCGCCGGCAAGTATGCGTCGCGCAAGGCTGAGTCCGTCCCGTCCTGAACCCAGCGCTATTTCGGGTTCGTGCCGATACTCATCAGGCATATCGGCAAGATCAGCGGCATCTACATAGGGCGGGTTACTGAGAATCAGGTCGTAGCGCTGCCCTGCCACTGCCTGCCAAAGATCGGACTGCATAAACCTGACGCGCCCTGCGAGACCAAGGTCTGTCGCGTTCTCAACACCCAGACGCAGCGCAGCTGGGTCTATGTCGAGCAAATCCACTGCTATCGCTGGATGATAATACGCCGCTGCGAGTCCGATACAGCCTCCACCGCAGCATAAATCCAGCACGCGCTGGAATGGTGGACCGTTATACCAGGGCGTGAAGTCGTTCTCGATCAGCTCTGCAATGGGTGAGCGCGGCACGATAGCCCTCTCATCACAGCGAAAAGGCAAACCCGCAAACCAGGCCTGGCCCAATAAATAAGGCAGCGGGATATGCTCCTTGATCCGACGCTGCAATAACGCCTGCAGCGCGTTGACCTGATCGTGTTGCATCACCTGCGCCAGCACATCGCCGCCCGAGTCAACCGGCAAGCGCATCACTCCAAGGACCATTTGCACCGCCTCATCCCAGGCGTTATCAGTGCCGTGCCCAAAGCATACATCACTGCCCAGCAACGCCTGGTTACAATACTCGATTGCCTGCGCCACTGAGTGTATGGAGACTTTTTTGTGGTCGTTTTTCACCGCTGCATTGTAACGCATTCGCGCAATGGCGGTGAGCGATTTGCCTTGCTAAAGACACGTTGTTAACATCTCCCACCGCGCCCGCAGCCGTCCTGCGTCGCCGTCAGCAGGGGAAGGAACTGTGGAAGAGAACTGGGCAAAAATTATTGAGTCGATCGGTGAGGACCTGCAACGGCCGGGCCTCGTCGACACGCCCAAGCGCGCCAGCAAGGCCTTTGAGTTTTTGACCAGGGGCTACCAGCAATCGGTAGAAGATGTTGTCAACGAGGCGCTGTTTCCCTCCGACTCCAGCGAAATGGTGCTGGTTCAGGATGTGGAGCTGTACTCCATGTGTGAGCATCACCTGCTGCCGTTCATCGGCAAATGCCACGTGGCCTACATCCCCACCGGCAAGGTGCTTGGCCTGTCCAAGGTTGCGCGTATCGTCGATGTCTTCGCGCGCAGACTGCAAATTCAGGAAGCATTAACCACCCAGATTGCCGATACGATCATGTCGGTCACGGATGCACAGGGGGTTGGTGTTATTATCGAAGCACAGCATATGTGCATGATGATGCGCGGCGTAGAGAAGCAGAACTCAATAATGAAGACCTCTGCCATGCTGGGAACGTTCCGCAGTGAACAAAAAACCCGCGATGAATTTCTCGCACTGCTGTCTATGCGTCGCTAGAGAGGCCCGTCAGACTCCGCTGATGTATCTATCGTGAGCAGGTCAGCGTGCAGGTACTGCCGATCTGCTGTACGCATTGCACTGTACAGCATCAAACGATAGCGATCGTTCTCCCCCAGCGAATACACACTGTAGCGCTGGCGATCTTCCAGGCCATACAGCACACGTTGCTCAAACACCGTATTGGCCCACTCATTACCGCGACCACAGGCTCGACCCTCACAGGAAAACAGCAGCTGCGTATGTTCAGACTGCTGCAATTCATCCACCAGTTCTGCCATGACTTCACTGGAAGAAAATCCGTCGATGATCTGCCACGTGTAACGCTCCAACTCACCGCTGAGGCGGATACTGTCCTTGAAACGCCATACCCCGCTGAACTTTTGTATCGCTCCCAGGCCAACCTCGTGGTCCACCACCGTCGCACGCCGTATTTCAACGGTCTTTGCATGCGGATAAGCATTCAGGCGCTCCAGCAGATCGGCCGGACCTGCTGCAAAAGCACTGGCAGACATAAAGGCAGCGGCTATCGACAACAGCCAGACAGGTTTTAGCGCGGTTTTTCTCATGGCTATCATCTGTTCTCACTTCCTTTCATTGGTGAATAAACCCGGCGATACGCGAGGCAACATCTCGCACCTTCGCCTCCATATGAAAATGGTGACCACCGGCGACGGTTTCAAGTGTCATTGCTGACGCGTAGCGAGACACTCGCTGGACAAACCCGGGGTCACCTCCATGCCCCTGCTCTGCCAGCAACAGCATCGATGGCATACACAGCGCCTGCAGCACACATTGTACATGCCCCTCGCTGAGTTTTACGGCCGATGCGCCCCGCAGCCGCGGATCAGTGCTCCAGCGGTAGCCACCCTCGCATGGCGTGAGGTTGCGCTCAACCAGCCGTCGCGCGCCTTCCTGCGGCAGAGAGCCTGCACCGCGTTGCCTGCTGGACAATGCTTCGTCTGCACTGGCATAGACTCTATGCCGGGTTTGGCTTAAACGCGGCTTGTCGAGGAGAAAGGCACGCAATTGCTGACTGAATTGCTCCTCTGGCAAGGGTTGGGGAACCAGCGCATCGAGCAGCACCAGCTTACTGATCCGCTCGGGCATCGCACTGGCCAATAATGTTGAAATGATCGCCCCACGGGAATGGCCAAGCAGGCTGAACTGTTCCCAGCCCAGGCAATCGGCTACGCCTGCAATCTCCGGCAGATCGTCCCAAATCTGGTAGGAGGCATCGGCAGAGCGCCAGTCACTTTTCCCATGGCCCGTCAAATCCAGCGCGACCACCCGACAGTGGTCCAGCAATGGCGCCACCAGCGCAAAACTTGCGGCGTTATCCAACCATCCGTGCAGGGCCATAACAGGGGAACCGCCCGGTTTACCCCATGCCATGCCTGCGAGGGTCAAACCATTGACTCGCCAGGTCAGCTGCTCTGCGTCAGGTGGTAAACCGTCCGTCAAAGGCCGGCCTCATATTCCGGAGGGAAGGACCAGAACAGCAGCTGGGCACAACCGGGACCAGGATGCAGCAGCGACAGCGAGGCAACTCCGCCCGGGCACAGCGCGGGCACACGGCTATGGTCACCCAGCCAACGGGTAATAACGCTGGACACCAGCGGTTGATGCATCACCAGTAATACGTGCTCCAACCCGGGGTCGCGATCCAGTAGCTGTGATACAGCATCTTCCACATCGTTGATGCCGCTATCGGGGGCCAAGCCTTCACAGTCTCTCTTGGCCGCATGGGTAAAGGCGGTCGCAATGATATCGGCGGTCTGTCGGGTGCGAACCCAGGGGCTGTGCAATATGACATCGGGGGGCGGCAAGCGGCGGTTTTCGCAGGTATCGTGGAATTGGTGGCACCCAAACCCGACATCATCAGTGCCGGTTCCCGTGAGTTCACGCACGCGATCGGTCGCCGCGCTGCCAGCCTGGCCGTGACGCCACAATGAAACGATCATGTCGTTGGCTCACTGTGTAACAAATTCAACATCCTTTGCCTGCTCCGTATGCATCATTCCCTCGAATATCTCCGCGACGGGTCGATGCTCATATAAAATCGCATACAAACCGGCCACCAGCGGCATCTCCACCTTACGCCGTTGTGCTTCATTTTTCAGCAGTTTAAGCGTGTTAATCCCCTCGGCAACCTGATCCATATCCTCCAGGATATCCTCCAGTGGCTGGCCGCGCCCCAGTGCGAGCCCCACACGATAGTTGCGCGATAAAGGCGAAGAACAGGTCACGAACAAATCGCCAACGCCCGCCAGCCCCAGAAATGTCATCGGGTTAGCTCCCAACTGCACCGCAAAACGCGACATTTCAGCCAGCGAGCGAGTCAGCAGCATGCCCACCGTATTTTCGCCCAACTCCAGTGCAGCAGCGACACCCGCGAGAATCGCATACACGTTCTTCAGCGCGCCGCCCAATTCAACGCCGTACATGTCATGGGAATTGTAGATAAGAAAGCTGTCGCTGTGCAGCAGATCATGCAGGATAGTATTGATCGCTGGGGCCGCACTGGCCACTACCGATCCGGTAATCTGCCCCTCGGCAATTTCACTGGCCAGGTTAGGTCCGCTGAGGACGGCACGCGGATTTTCCGGTAACTCCTGCGCCAGGATTTCGCTCATCAAACGAAAGCCATCGGCCTCGATCCCCTTGGTAAGACTCACAACAAGGACACTCGCGTCAATGCAGTCCGCCACCTGGCGCACGACATCGCGAAAGGACTGGCTGGGCACGGCGACGAATACAATCTGCACGCCTGCCACAGCCTCAGCAAGCGAGGCTGTGGCCAGCAACTTATCATGCAGTGGATACTGTGGCAGGTAAGCCACGTTGCAACGATGGCGGTTTATCGATTCTGCCAACTCGGGTTTGCGCATCCATAATCGCACGGTGTTGTCATTGCTCGCGATGATATTGGCAATGACGGTACCGAAACTACCGCCACCCAGTACGGCGACGGCTGTGGAATCAGGCATTTGAGGCTCCTGGCATTATTATTGTCCTTGCAAGACTCACTGCAAGGCGCTGCCTCCTCGGCAGCTGCGCATGCAGTCTAGCAAATAGTCTTTGAGGGAACAGCTCCCCCGCCCCTGCGTGATAGCGTCGGGCGGAAGAGACAACCAGATGGGAACTCTCAGCTGCTCATCTGCAGCAATAGCTTGTTCAGGCGTGACACATAGCTGGCAGGATCGTCGAGCTGCCCTCCCTCGGCCAGATTGGCCTGGTCAAACAGGATATTGGAAAGATCCGAGAACCGGTCTTCGTCTGCTTCCTGGTCCAGCATTCTGGCCAGCGGATGCGCCGGATTAATCTCAAGGATTGGCTTGCTTGCAGGTACTTCCTGGCCGGCCGCCTCCATAATCCGGCGCATTTGCGCGCCCATGTCAAAATCGCCGACGACCAGGCATGCCGCAGAATCAGTCAGTCGCGTTGTGGCGCGAACTTCTGCAACCTTGTCTTCAAGCACCTTTGCCATGCGCTCAACCAATGCCTCGGACTCCTTCGCCACCTTCTCCTGTTCGGCTTTCTCTTCATCGGATTCAGCGGCCAGATCCAGCGCGCCGCGCGCCACATCCTGAAACGATTTGCCATCAAACTCCTGCAGGTGATTCATCAACCAGTCGTCTATACGATCAGACAGTAACAGGACTTCGATACCTTTCTTTCGGAAGACTTCCAGGTGTGGACTGTTCTTCGCCGTATTGAAGTTATCTGCCACAACATAGTAGATCTTTTCCTGCGAAGCCTGCATCCGCGCCACATACTCTTCCAGCGACTGGTCCTGGTCCGCTTTGTCAGTGAATGTGGAGCTGAAGCGCAGCAGCTTGGCAATTTTCTCCTTATTGCCCATATCCTCTGCCGGCCCCTCCTTGAGGACCTGGCCAAACTCCTGCCAGAAAGCGGCGTAGTCTTCCGGCTCGGATTTGGCCATTTTGGCCAGCATATCCAGTACCCGCTTGGTCAGCGCGCTGCGCATGGAGTCTACGGCGGGGTCCTGCTGCAGAATCTCACGTGATACGTTCAGTGACAGGTCATTGGAATCCACCACGCCCTTCACAAAGCGCAAATACAACGGCAGGAACTGCTCTGCGTCGTCCATAATAAAGGTGCGCTGCACATACAGTTTCACGCCGCGATTCATATCGCGATTCCACAAATCGAATGGCGCTTTGCGCGGCAGGTAGAGCAAACTGGTGTATTCAAGCTTGCCTTCAACCTTGTTGTGGCTCCAGGTCAGTGGCTCGTCAAAGTCATGCGATACATGCTTGTAGAAGGCCTTGTATTCATCGTCACTGACCTCTCCCCGACTGCGCGTCCACAGCGCTGTCGCTTCGTTGATCGCTTCGTATTCGGGCTCTGCCGGCGCCTCGGCCTCTTCACCGTCCGGCGCGGGCGCCGCTGGCTTGAGCATCATCACAGGAACAGAGATATGGTCGGAGTACTTCTTGATAACACTGCGTACACGCCAATCGTCTGCGAACTCTTCGCAGTCCTTTTTCAGGTGCAGTATCACGCTGGTACCACAGCCCTCTTTCGGTCGAGATTCAACAGAAAACTCTGCTTCACCCTCAGACTCCCATAACACACCATCGGTGGCGTCGGCGCCTGCTTTTCGCGTATGAACCTGCACGCGATCTGCCACAATAAAAGCCGAATAGAACCCGACGCCGAATTGGCCGATCAGTTGCGAATCCTTCTTTTCATCACCGGTGAGGTTTTGCAGGAATGCCGCGGTGCCAGACTTGGCGATTGTTCCCAGATGTTCAATGACATCATCCCGGCTCATGCCAATGCCGTTATCGCTGATGGTAATGGTATTGGCGTCCTTATCCACGTCCACCTGGATTTGGTAGTCGCCCTGCCCTTCCAGTAGTGAACTGTCGGCCAGCGCCGCAAAGCGCAGTTTGTCGATAGCATCACTGGCATTGGAGATCAGCTCACGTAGAAAGATCTCCTGATTGCTGTAGAGCGAGTGAATCATCAGGTGCAGCAATTGCTTTGCTTCTGTCTGAAATCCCAGGGTTTCCTTGCTTACATCGGTGGTCATATGTACCTCAGGTGTTGTTAATCGGTTAATTAGAATGGGGTCACCACGAACCCTGTTGATGGGGGCTGGCGAGGTTTTTTCAAGGGCGGGATGAGGTGATTCAGGTGCGCAAACTCCGACTGACAGGCAGTTTACCTGTCAATCGGGGAGGCAATGGGGGGAAATGGCGAACCTAAAGAGGCGGAATGCGCAATGACTGACCCGGGTATATTTTATCTGGATCAGTGAGCATCGGTTTGTTGGCCTCAAAGATCAGCGGATACTTGCCCGCATCGCCATACTGCTCCTTCGCAATTTTTCCAAGCGTATCGCCGGACTGTACCGTATAAAAGCTCGATTCGCTGGCGCCTGTTGCAGCTCCCTGAGCCGGCGCAGCGGTCTCGACGGCGTCCACGGTAAGCTGGCAGTCGACACGCGCTATGCCGTGCTGGTTGCCGGCGCAAAGTACGATCTTCTCCAGCGCCTCCTGACTCGGGGCGCTACCTGTAACCGTTGCTGTATCGCCGGCAACAGAGACCTGCACCTGCTCTCCGTCTATGTCGAGTTGAGCGACCGAGCGCGTGATGCTTTCAGCACGCAGCTGATCCACCCGGTCTGCGGAAACTTCCACTGGCGCAGTAGCAGACTCACCACTATCAGCGCGCATTACGGTGTCGGTCAGCTTGGCACCGGCATCAGCGACAAAATCAAAAAATCCCATGGTAGAACCCTCAACAGGTTGAAGCGCGAAATCGGAAGCCACAAGGTACCTAAATTAGCCGACAAAGCCAATATGGCCCGACGCTTCAGCCGCATTGACGATTGCAGGCGCCTGCGCCGCCAAGACAGAGTCGACAAGCTATCTTGCTGTACTGTCCATCTTTAATGGGCCAGGCAATATAGCTTTTGCTGCACTGCTGATGCATATTTCACCAATAAGACAATCTCAACCAGCAAGGACAAGCCAAATGGTGTTAAACAGACAAACTTTCCTGCGCATAATCAGCCTGCTTGCAGTGTCCCTCACACTGCAGGCTTGCAGTGACAGTAGCGACGACAATACCGCGGCGGGCCCCAGCTACCTGCCCATCAGCCAGCCTGCGGTAGAAGACCCACCGGATGCAGGCACACTGTCGCTGCTCACCACCACCTTCGATCTTGCCACCGTGGGCTATCGCCAGCGGGAGTTCTTCCTGTCCGGCTCCGCCACGGCCTTCACCAACCTGAGTGAGCTGACCGATGACGGCCTGTGGCAGGTTGAACCCGGGGAAACTGCAGAGTACCGCACCCGCATTGTGGTTTATCTGCCCGATGATGAGGCTGACTTCAGCGGTTCCGTTTATGTTGAATGGTTGAATGTCACCTCCGGATTCGAGATTCCACCCAGCTGGGGCTCTGGTCACACCGAGTTACTGCGCCGCGGCCATGCCTGGGTGGGTGTCTCGGCCCAGTTAGTCGGTATTGAGGGTACTCCCAACGCGCTTGCCCCGCTCTACCTGAAAGCCGTCAATCCTGCTCGTTACGACAGTTTGTCACACCCCGGTGACAGCTTTTCCTATGATATGTTTTCGCAGGTCGCCCAGGCACTGCGCTCGCCGGTTGATGTGGATCTGCTGGAAGGTCTGCAGCCACAACGCCTGATTGCTATGGGAGAGTCACAATCGGCCTCGCGCCTGACTACTTATGTCAATGCTGTGCACCCACTGTACAACCCTTACGATGGCTATATGCTGCACAGCAGGGGTGGCGGCAGTTCATCATTGGCACAGACGCCGCAAGTCGCAATACCGACTCCGCCGGGTATTAAAGTCAGGACAGACCTCAACGTTCCTGTGTTCAACTACCAGACTGAAACAGACGTCATAGGCCTGGGTTCCATCGCTGCCCGGCAGGACGACACTGACAAGTTCAGGCTGTGGGAAGTGCCCGGTGCAGCACATGCCGATTACTATTCCACCATCTCCGGTCGACAGGATATCGGCGTAGACCCCCGGTTTGCCGTCATCGTTGAAGAAACCTCGATCGCAGGTCTGGTGCAGTGCGACGACCCGATTAACGCCGGTCCCATGGCGTGGACCTTCAATGCAGCTTTGTTTGCTCTGGACCGCTGGGTGAGCGATGGCACTGAGCCGCCCATCGGCGATCTGCTTGACATCAACGACGCGCAAACCGATTACCTGCGCGATGAGTTCGGCAATGTCACCGGCGGCATTCGAACGCCTTATGTAGACGCGCCTGCCGCTCTGCTTTCCGGGAGCCCGAATGGCGGCGATGGCTTTTGTCGATTGTTTGGATCCACCGAGTTGTTTGACGCCGCCACTATGGCCAGCCTGTACGTCGATAAGGCAGGCTACAGTGCAGCGGTGGCAGAGGCGACAGATGAAGCGGTAGAAAATGGCTTTATCCTGCCTCCCGATGCCACCCGGATCAAGGCAGCTGCCGGGCTGCAGTGGGATGCCCTGACACCCTGATTTTCCATCAGCCAAAAAAAACCCGCTACAGCAGCGGGTTTTTTAACGCCTGGAAAAACAGCTTACCAGCCGGTTGCCTCAGACAGGCCCGCACCGATGTCCGCGAGGCTGCGGACGGTTTTCACACCGGCATCTTCCAGCGCAGCAAACTTCTCATCTGCCGTGCCCTTACCACCGGAAATGATCGCACCGGCGTGCCCCATACGCTTGCCTTTGGGCGCGGTAACACCCGCAATATAGGAAACGACTGGCTTGGTCACGTTAGCCTTGATATACGCGGCCGCTTCTTCTTCCGCAGTACCACCGATTTCACCGATCATGACGATGGCCTCTGTGGCGGGATCATTCTGGAACATTTCCAGAATGTCGATGAAGTTTGATCCGGGAATCGGGTCACCGCCGATACCCACACAGGTGGACTGACCGAAACCTGCGTCCGTGGTTTGCTTAACGGCTTCGTACGTCAGGGTGCCTGAACGAGACACAATGCCGACTTTTCCGGGCATGTGGATATGCCCCGGCATAATGCCGATTTTGCACTGTCCTGGAGTGATCACTCCAGGACAGTTGGGGCCGATCAGGCGCACACCCAGTTCGTCGCATTTGACCTTGGCGTCCAGCATGTCCAGTGTAGGAATACCCTCTGTGATACAGACGATCAGCTTGATACCACCGTTAGCCGCTTCGAGGATAGAATCCTTGCAGAAAGGCGCCGGTACATAAATAACAGAAGCGTCCGCGCCAGTCGCTTTCACCGCCTCGGCAACTGTATTGAAAACGGGCAGCCCCAGGTGCTCTTGTCCACCCTTGCCAGGTGTCACACCACCGACCATTTGCGTGCCGTATTCGATAGCCTGTTCTGAGTGGAAGGTGCCTTGCGAGCCGGTAAAACCCTGACAGATCACCTTGGTGTTTTTGTCGATCAAAATGCTCATTACGCTGCACCTCCTGCTGCTTTGACGGCCTGTTCGGCAGCGTCTGTGAGGCTGGTGGCCGCTATGATGTTGAGCCCACTGTCAGCCAATACCTTACGTCCCAGTTCCGCATTGTTACCCTCCAGGCGCACAACGACCGGCACTTCAACGCCAATTTCTGCAACCGCACCAATAACGCCTTCGGCGATCAGGTCACAGCGCACAATACCGCCGAAAATATTAATCAGGACGGCTTTCACATTGTCATCGGACAGAATGATTTTGAACGCCTCTGACACGCGCTCTTTGGTAGCGCCGCCGCCCACGTCCAGGAAGTTGGCGGGAAAGCCACCGTGCAGAGCCACAATATCCATGGTGCCCATGGCCAGGCCTGCGCCATTGACCATACAGCCGATATTGCCGTCCAGGGCAACGTAGTTGAGCTCCCACTTCGCGGCATGCGCTTCACGCGCATCATCCTGAGAGGGGTCGTGCATTTCAGCGACCGCTTTCTGGCGATACAGTGCATTGCCGTCAACGCCCAGCTTGGCGTCCAGGCAGTGCAGATTGCCTTCGTCAGTAATCACCAGCGGGTTAATCTCGATCAGCGCGAGATCCTTGTCGGCGAACAGCTGCGCCAGACCCAGGAAGATTTTGACAAACTGCTTGACCTGATCGCCTTTGAGGCCAAGTGCGAACGCCAGCTCTCGCCCCTGGTAAGGCTGCGCGCCTACCAGCGGATCAATAATAGCGCGCAGGATTTTCTCCGGCGTTTCCTCAGCAACTTTCTCGATTTCCACGCCGCCTTCAGTCGAAGCCATAAAGACAATACGACGACTGGCACGATCCACAACCGCACCCAGATAGAGCTCTTCTGCGATATCAGTGCACGACTCCACCAGAATTTTACTCACTGGCTGGCCATTTTCATCCGTCTGGTAGGTCACCAGGTTTTTGCCCAGCCACTGTTCGGCAAACGCGGTTATCTCTTCTTTGGACTTGACCAGTTTAACGCCGCCCGCTTTACCGCGACCGCCTGCGTGCACCTGGGCTTTAACCACCCACATATCGCCACCGATCAGATCAGCCGCTTCTGCAGCCTCTTTGGGCGTATCTACCGCATACCCTTTGGATACGGGCAAACCATACTCAGCAAACAGCTGTTTGCCCTGATACTCATGAAGGTTCATGTCATTTCCTGTTGTTGGTTGCTGCTTTGGTTAATAGGGACACCAGGCTGAGATCCCCGCCTGGTACCCTCTCGTTCGGCACCCTTACCGGTGTTTGTTATGTTATTCCTGAGCGCGCAAATCTTACTTTCGCTTCTTTCTGTTGGCTATGTGGATAGCGTGACCATCTACCGCCAGTGCAGCCTCATGAACTGCCTCGGACAGTGTTGGATGGCCAAAGACCGTCAATGCCAGATCTTCGGCACTGCCGCCGAATTCCATCGCGATAACAACCTGCTGCACCAGATCAGCGGCAGACGGACCGACAATATGGCAGCCCAGAATACGGTCAGTCTCGGCATCGGCCAGTATCTTGACCATGCCATCTGAATCGTTCGCCGCCAGGGCACGGCCGCTCGCGACAAACGGAAACACGCCGGCCTTGTACTCCACGCCATCCGCCTTCAGTTCCTGCTCCGTTTTGCCGACAGCAGCCACCTCCGGATGCGTATAAATTACCGAGGGTATGCAATCATAGTTCATCTGCGCAGGTTTGCCGGTGATCCGCTCGGCAACCATGACGCCCTCTTCTGAACCTTTATGTGCGAGCATCGGGCCGCGCACAACATCGCCTACTGCATAGACGTGAGGTGCCTCGGTTTCACAGAAATCGTTGACGTAGATATAGCCGCGCTCGTCCAGAGTCACGCCGCTATCGGATGAAAACAGTTCTTCAGAACGTGGCTTGCGGCCCACAGCTACGATCAAACGATCGAAAATTTCAGAGTGCTCACCCTCGGAGCTGGCGTAAGTGACGTGCACAGCGCCGTCCTTGACTTCGGCGCTGGTGACTCTTGCACCCAGCCGGATATCCAGGCCCTGCTTCTTGAAAATCTTGGCAGACTCCTTGGCGATCTGAACGTCCATCAACGGCAGAAAGTCATCCAGCGCCTCTAGCACGACCACCTCGGAACCCAGCCGGCCCCACACGCTGCCCAGCTCCAGCCCAATGACGCCGGCACCGATGACACCGAGTCGTTTGGGCACCTCCGTCAGCTCCAGTGCGCCGGTAGAGTCAATAATGTATTCGTTGTCTATGGGTGCTGGTGGAATCTGCACAGGCACCGAGCCGGCCGCAATGATGATATTTCCGGCCTCGACGACACTCACCTTGCCATCTTTGTCGGTAACTTCTACCTTCGCTCCGGCCAGCACCTTGCCAGTACCCGATATCGCGGTGACGCCATTGTGTTTGAACAGACCCGCAATGCCGCCGGTCAACTGGCCAACAATTTTCTGTTTGCGCGCCAGCATCGCAGGCACATCAATCGTGGCACCTTCAACCGATATCCCGTGCACGCCAAAATGATCCCTGGCCTCAGCGAACTTCTGACTGCTGTCCAGCAGTGCCTTGGAAGGAATACATCCCACATTCAGGCAAGTCCCGCCCAGCAACACCTTACCTTTCTCATCCAGCCATTGTTCGACACAGGCCGTTGATAAACCCAGTTGCGCCGCTTTGATCGCCGCGACATAACCTGCCGGGCCAGCACCGATTACCACCACATCGTATTTATCAGACATTTCCATTACCACTCGAATTGATTAGCGCCAGACGACGATGATTACAATTGCAACAGGATACGCGCTGGATCCTCAATCAAATCCTTGATCGCCACCAGGAACTGCACTGCAGTTTTACCATCGATGAGCCTGTGATCGTAAGACAACGCCAGATACATCATCGGCAAAATAACGACCTCGCCGTCGACTGCCATGGGGCGCTCCTGGATTTTGTGCATACCCAGAATGCCGGTCTGCGGCGGATTGAGAATCGGCGTGGACAACAATGAGCCAAACACCCCGCCATTGGTTACGGTAAAGGTGCCACCCGTCATGTCCTCGATAGTCAGCTTGTTGTCGCGTGCTCGCAGGCCGAGATCCTTGATGGCTGCTTCGACGTCGGCCAGGCTCATGAAGTCTGCATCACGCATCACCGGCACGACCAGCCCACCCGGGGTAGACACGGCAACACCGATATCCTGGTATCCGTGATACACCACATCATTACCGTCAATCGATGCATTGACCGCGGGAAAACGCTTGAGTGCTTCACAGGCCGCTTTCACAAAAAAGCCCATAAAACCCAGGCGCGTACCGTTATGGGTTTTTTCAAACTGATCCTTGTACTTGCTGCGCAAGGCCATTACCGGCGCCATGTTCACCTCGTTAAAGGTGGTGAGCATGGCGGTTTCCTGCGTGGCACCGAGCAGTCTTTCGGCGATCTTGGCGCGCATGCGCGTCATGGGTACGCGCTTTTCCACGCGCTCGCCAGAGGGGGCCGGTGCGGGAGCTGCCGCTCTTTGCGCCGCAGCAGCCGCTGGCGCTGGAGCTGATGAGCCCTGAGCGACACTGCCGGCTTGCTTGATATGGTTGAGGATATCCTCCTTGGTGATGCGACCGTTCTTTCCGGTCCCCTCAATTTTACTGATATCCAGCTTGTGCTCATCGACCAGCTGTCGGGCCGCCGGCCCCAGTAAAGCAGCAGCGTCACTATCCTTGTCGCCAGATTGCTCAGCCTGCGGCGCCGTAGCGGCAGACTCGCTGGCAGGGCTTGCAGCCGCCGCGGCTCCTTCTTCCAGGGTCGCGAGCAACTGCTCTGACTGAATCGTCTCGCCTTCCTGCGCATGGATTTTGGCCAACACGCCGTCCTGGGGAGCGACAACCTCCATCACCACCTTGTCGGTTTCAATCTCCACGATGAGCTCGTCACGCGCCACAGCCTCGCCTTCCTGCTTGTGCCACGCCGCGACTTCTCCGTCGGCAACCGATTCGGGAAAAGAAGGTGCTTTTATCTCAATAGCCATTGTTTTTCCTTTGTGCTGCGCTCACACCACCGGCAACTAGATCGCCAGGGCTTCATTAATAAATCGTTCCTGTTGCTCAACATGCAACGCCATATACCCTGCAGCAGGTGCCGCAGATGCATCGCGCCCCACGTACTGCAGATAGACGTTGTCCTTATGGCGATGAATCACTCGTCGCATGTGGTGCTGGCTGGAGTACCACGCGCCCTGGTTCATCGGTTCTTCCTGACACCACATAGCATCCTTTACGTTGGGATAGCCTGCCAAAACCTGCAGCAGTTCAGCCTCGGGGAAAGGATACAGCTGCTCCAGCCGCAAAATGGCGATATTTTCAATGCCGCGCTCACGACGGGCCACACGCAGGTCGTAAAACACCTTGCCGCTGCACAGGATGACGCGTTCCACCGCCGCTTTATCCAGATCATCGGTTTCGTCGAGCACATTATGGAAGCGCCCTTCTGCAAGGTCTTCAAGCGAGGACGTGGCCTCTTTGTGACGCAACAGACTCTTCGGCGACATCACAATGAGCGGCTTGCGTAATGGCCTGATCGCCTGACGCCGCAGCATATGAAACACCTGAGCGGGAGTCGTGGGCATACAGACCTGGATGTTGTGTTCGGCGCACAGCTGCATAAAACGTTCGAGACGTGCAGAGGAGTGCTCTGGCCCCTGCCCTTCATAACCATGCGGCAGCAGCATGGTAAGCCCGGACAAGCGCAACCATTTATGCTCACCACTGGTAATGAACTGATCGATCACCACCTGCGCTCCGTTGGCGAAATCACCGAACTGTGCTTCCCAGATCACCAGGCCCTGTGGCAGCGTGGTGGAATAGCCATACTCGAACGCCAGCACCGCCTCTTCTGATAGCAGAGAATCATAGATCACAAACTTGGCCTGATCCTCGCCGATATGCTGCAACGGAATCCACGCACTACCGTCTTTCTGGTTGTGCAGCACCGCGTGGCGATGAGAGAAGGTGCCACGGCCGACATCCTGTCCGGTCAAACGCACCGGATAACCTTCTTTCAACAGCGACGCATAGGCGAGGGTTTCTGCAAAACCCCAGTTGATCGGCATCGCACCGGCGGCCATCTTGCGCCGGTCCTCAAGGATCTTGCTCACCTGACGTTGCAGCGGAAAACCGTCCGGCGATACGTTGGTATCATGCGCCAGAGATTGCAACGCCTGCATCTCCATGCGCGTATCTGCCTGCAAGGTCCATTCGTGACCCAGGTATGGCGACCAGTCTACAAACAACGATTTGTTCGGTTCAGATACCAGGCTGCTAACCAGCGGCTCACCACGATCCAGTGACTCGCGATAGCGCTCCACGAGGAAGTTGTCCTCTTCCTCGGAAATGATGTTCTGCGCCATCAGTTTGGCCGCATACAGATCGCGCGTTGTTTTATGCTTGCGAATCCTGGCGTACATCAGCGGCTGGGTGACCGACGGCTCGTCTGCCTCGTTGTGACCACGACGGCGATAGCAGATCAGGTCTATCACGACGTCCTTGTTGAACTCAGTGCGATAATCAACCGCCATTTGAGTCACAAAAAGCACCGCCTCCGGGTCATCCGCGTTTACATGGAAGATGGGCGCCTGCACCATTTTGGCAATATCAGTGCAGTACTCGGTAGAGCGCACATCTTCACGTTTGTTAGTGGTAAAGCCAACCTGGTTGTTCAACACAATATGAATAGTGCCGCCCGTCTTGTAGGCACGGGTTTGTGACATCTGGAAGGTTTCCATGACCACACCCTGCCCGGCAAAGGCAGCGTCTCCATGCAGCACGATCGGTACGACCAGGTCGCCCGTCTCATCGTGCCGACGTTCCTGTCGAGCTCGTACTGAACCCTCAACAACCGGCGATACGATTTCCAGGTGCGATGGATTGAAAGACAGTGCGAGGTGCACCTCACCGCCGGGGGTCATGACATTGGATGAAAACCCCTGGTGATACTTAACATCGCCGGAGCTTTCATACTGGGCACGACCTTCGAACTCGGCAAACAGCTCAGACGGGTTCTTACCCAGGATATTGACCAGTACGTTGAGGCGCCCGCGGTGTGCCATACCGATGACGATTTCCTGCGCGCGATACGAACCACAGCGCTGGATCATCTCCGACAGCATCGGAATCAGGCTCTCGCCGCCTTCCAGTCCAAAGCGCTTGGTACCGGGATATTTGGAACCGAGGGATTTCTCCAGGCCTTCAGCCTTGATCAACCCGTGCAACAATTCGAGGCGCGTGTCGCGATCATAGTCAGGCGCGGAGCGCACTGATTCCATGCGCTGCATCACCCAGTGACGCTCCTCGGTATCCACGATGTGCATAAACTCTGCACCAATGGTGTGGCAGTAGGTACGCTCGAGTGAATCAACGATTTCGCCCAGGGTGGCATCGGCTTTGCCGATGTGCAGACTGCCGGTCTGGAACACGGTATCGAAATCGGCAGCAGACAGCTGGTGGAACGACAGATCAAGGTCCGGCACCTGCTCTCGTTCGGCCAGAGCCAGCGGATCCAGCTGCGCCTTCTGGTGCCCACGCTGGCGGTAGGCAGATATCAGCTGCACAACGCGAACCTGTTTGCGCTCGTGTTCGGTTGCCTGGGAATCGTGTTGTACGGTTGCTTCAGTGCGTACCCGCATCTTGCTGATCTGGGCGAAATGATCGCGGATCACGGAATGCGGGACGTCTTCCATCGCAACATGATCAGACTCAACCCGCGGCAGTTTGTCGAAATAGTCGCGCCACTGGGCCGGAACCCCGTTGGGGTCTCTGAGGTAGGATTCGTATAAATCCTCTACGTAAGTGGCATTTCCACCGGCGATATGCGAACTCCGCCACAGGAGTTCCATTGAGCTTTCTTGCATTTCGACCCTTCCAGGGGACTGAATTTCCGGCCCCAGGGACCGGCATTGTCACGCTACGTTGGCAGCACGTTGATGTTGAGTGTAACAGTGCTGGCAACGCCTTGCCGAAAAGACTGGAGCAGCAGCACTTCCCCCCGGGGAGCGCCTCTCCCGGAGACCGGGAGAAAGCAACATTACCCTTTACTAATCAACAAATTACATCAATAACTTAATATCAAGTCGCACGGGTCAGCAGCATGTTGCGAATATGCCCTATGGCCCGCGTGGGGTTCAATCCCTTGGGGCAGACATTAACGCAGTTCTGGATACCATGGCAACGGAACACGCTGAACGGATCATCCAGGCGTGACAGACGCTCTTCCGTGGCAGTATCACGAGTGTCGGCCAAAAAGCGATAGGCCTGCAACAGTCCGGCAGGACCAATGAAGCGGTCGGGATTCCACCAGAATGAGGGGCACGAGGTCGAGCAACATGCGCAGAGGATGCACTCATACAGTCCATCGAGTTTGGCGCGATCTTCCGGGCTCTGCAAGCGCTCTATCGCGGGCGCCGGTGTGTCGTTCAGCAAATAGGGCTGCACCTTTTCATACTGCGCGTAAAACATACTCATATCCACGATCAGGTCGCGAATGACCGGCAGGCCCGGCAGCGGCCGGATAACCAGTTTGTTGTTTTTCACCGTCTCGGACAGCGGCGTGATGCAGGCCAGGCCGTTTTTGCCGTTCATGTTCACGCCGTCTGAGCCGCAAACCCCTTCACGGCAAGAGCGGCGATAGACCACCGTTGTGTCCTGGGCTTTGATCAGCTCGAGAACATCCAGCACCATGATGTCTTTGCCGCCGGTATCGACCTGCACATCCTGCATATAGGGCTCAGCGTCGGTTTCGGGGTTATAGCGATAGATACTTACCTGCAACATGGATAGTGCCTCTTAATAGGTACGCGCTTTAGGTTCAAAAGTCGCCACAGTCTTGGGCGTAAAGTTAACACTACGCTTACCCACGCGCTTGTCTGCGGGGTAATACATGGAGTGACATAACCAGTTCTCATCATCACGCTCGGTGAAATCCTCACGGGCATGGGCGCCGCGACTTTCATCGCGTGCTTCGGCGGCTATCGCAGTCGCCTCAGCCACTTCAAACAGGTTGTGCAGTTCCAGCGCTTCAATGCGCGCCGTGTTATACACCATGCTCTTGTCTTCCAGGCTCGCGTTTTCGATACGACCACGCATATCAGCCAGCTTGGTGATGCCCTCCTGCATGAATGCACCGTTACGGAACACGCCAAAGTGGTTCTGCATCACGTTCTGGAGCTCTTTACGCAATGCGGCAACGCTCTCACCACCGGTAGACGTATTGAGCTTGTTCAGGCGCCCTGCGGCCTGCTCGATATCGCTCTCAGACGCATCGCGCATATCCACTCCCTCGCGCAGTGCCTGTTCGATAAACAGACCAGAAGCCCGCCCGAATACAACCAGATCCAGCAGCGAGTTGCCGCCCAGACGATTCGCGCCGTGCACTGATACGCAGGCCACCTCGCCACAGGCATAGAGGCCCGGGATAACCTGGTCATTGCCCTGCTCGTCCACCGTCAGTGCCTGGCCATGAACGTTGGTCGGGATACCGCCCATCATATAGTGGCAGGTGGGGACGACAGGAATCGGAGCCTTGACCGGATCAACGTGAGCAAAGGTACGAGACAATTCGCAAATACCCGGCAAACGGCTCTCGAGCACATCCTCACCCAGGTGATCGAGCTTCAGGAAGACATGATCACCCTCTGGCCCACAACCGCGGCCTTCGATAATCTCCAACACCATAGAGCGGGCTACCACATCGCGGCCAGCAAGGTCTTTGGCATTCGGTGCGTAGCGCTCCATAAAGCGCTCGCCGTCCTTATTGATCAGATAACCACCCTCACCGCGGCAACCCTCTGTCACCAGGGTGCCCGCTCCGGCGATACCGGTAGGATGGAACTGCCACATTTCAATATCCTGCACCGGGAAGCCGGCGCGTAACGCCATGCCGATACCGTCACCGGTGTTAATGTGGGCATTGGTCGTTGAGGCGTAGATGCGGCCTGCGCCACCCGTGGCAAAGACAGTGGCTTTGGATTTCACATAGACGGTTTCGCCGGTCTCCATGCAAATGGCGATAACGCCGACCACTGCGCCGTCCTGGTTCTTCACGATATCAGTGGCGTACCACTCGTTAAAGAACACAGTATTGTTTTTCATGTTGCCCTGGTAAAGCGTGTGCAGCAGCGCATGGCCGGTGCGATCGGCTGCGGCGCAGGTCCGCGCCGCCTGTCCACCTTCACCAAAATTTTTCGACTGCCCGCCAAACGGGCGCTGGTAAATACGCCCTTCTTCGGTTCTCGAAAAAGGCAGGCCCATATGTTCGAGCTCGAACACCGCTTCAGGACCCACGCTACACATATATTCGATGGCATCCTGGTCTCCGATGTAGTCCGAGCCCTTGACGGTGTCGTACATGTGCCAACGCCAGTCATCCTGGGGGTCGTCACTGGCAATAGCACAGGTAATGCCACCCTGCGCTGACACCGTGTGCGAGCGTGTCGGGAACACCTTGGAAATGACCGCTGTCTTGTAACCGGATTGAGCCAACTGCAGGGCGGCGCGCATGCCAGCACCACCACCGCCAACGATGACACCATCAAATGAAATTGTACGTAGAGATGTCATAGCTCAGTAACCCCAAAGAATCTGGATGGTCCAGACCACGTAAACGAAAATTGTCAGGCTGCAGAGAATCTGGAACACCAGACGCAACACATTGCCAGTAGTGCCCATCAGGCGCTCTGTCAGGTAGTCGGTCAATACGCTCCACAAGCCAATCCAGGCGTGAGCGGCCAGCGACAGTATCGCCAGCAGGCTGAAGATCTTGACCCAGGTGGCGCTGAACAGCGCTTTCCAGGCGAAGTAGTCAATGCCGCCAGCGACAGCACCGACGATAAAAAGCACATAGGCCAGCAGTATTACGGCGCTGACGCGCTGTAACAACCAATCTGACAATCCTGAACGACCAAAACTGGTGACTGCAGTTACCATACCCAAACCCCCGCAACAATTGCCAGAACCACCGAAACCGCGATCACCAGGCGTGCCCCGAGTACACCGCCTTGCATCGACTCGCCAATACCCAGATCCATGATCAGATGCCTGACGCCGGCAGCACTGTGGTAGATCAGGCCAACCAGAATGGCCCAGAGAATGAACTTCGCAACCGGGCTCGTCAGTGTTTCCTGCAGCGAGGCAAAGCTTTCGGGACTGCGCAGACTGGCATCGAGCATCCAGATGAGAATAGCTGTACCGACAAAAAGGAACACGCCAGAGGCGCGATGGGTTATGGACGCCCATGCGGTGATAGGAAGCCGCATGGAACCGATGTCCAGGTTTACAGGACGCTTGTCTTTCACATTGGATACCATCATTTGGTGCCCGAGGGCGATTAATCGAGTGGGCGCGACGCCCATCTTGACCGCGGCCCATACTGCCAGCCAACGGATCAAAACGCGCGAAATTATAGGCACTTACGACACTAAATACAAACCGGCCGGACGGCGCCGGGGCCCTCCATTGATCTCCCTCAATATGCATCGATCTCCCAAAAACCCGATAGGCGATTTTATGCGCATAAGCTAGGCAGATAGGCTCCAATAGACCCAGTTTCATTGACAAAAAATCACGAGACTCTATAGTGAACCCCCCACAGATTTGCAGCGCAGGACCCTCTGTATGACCGACAAAAAAGCGACCCTGAACATCGATGGCATCGAAGAAGCGATCGAGCTACCCATCTACTCCGGCACGCTTGGCCCGGATGTTGTGGATGTTGGCGGCCTCACCAGCCAGGGCATGTTTACCTACGACCCTGGATTTGTGTCCACCGCCGCCTGCGAGTCGCAGATCACCTACATCGATGGCGGCAAAGGCATACTGCTGCATCGAGGATACCCGATAGATCAGCTGGCTGAGCAATCAGACTACCTGGAAACCTGTTACCTGCTGCTTTACGGCGAACTACCCGATGCCGAGCAGAAGAAGAAGTTTGTCGACACTGTGCATAACCACACCATGGTGCATGAACAGATTCGCACGTTCTTCAACGGCTTCCGTCGCGACGCCCACCCGATGGCCATCATGTGTGGCGTTGTTGGCGCTTTGTCCGCCTTTTATCACGATTCGCTGGATATTGCCGACGAACACCACCGTCAGGTTGCCGCATTTCGCCTGATCGCAAAAATGCCCACCCTGGCCGCCATGAGCTATAAATTTTCTACCGGGCAGCCGTTCATGTATCCCGATAACAGCCTGGATTACTCGGAAAACTTCCTGCATATGATGTTCGGCAACCCGTGTGAACCCAGCAACATCAGCCCGGTGCTGGCCAAGGCCATGGATCGCATCTTTTTGTTACACGCAGACCACGAGCAGAACGCCTCCACGTCTACTGTGCGCCTGGCCGGCTCTTCTGGCGCCAATCCATTCGCCTGCATCGCGGCGGGTATCGCTGCACTGTGGGGGCCATCACACGGCGGTGCCAACGAAGCGGTGCTGAAAATGCTCGAAGAGATCGGCGATGTGTCGCGCATTGACGAATTCGTTGCTCGCGCCAAAGACAAGGATGACCCGTTCCGCCTGATGGGCTTTGGGCACCGCGTCTACAAGAACTTTGATCCACGCGCGAAGGTGATGAAAGAAGCAGCCGATGAAGTGCTGGCAGAACTGGGCATTGAGAATGACCCGCTACTGGCGATTGCCAAGCGGCTGGAAGAAATAGCGCTGAGCGATGATTACTTCATCGAAAAGAAGCTGTATCCCAACGTCGATTTCTACAGCGGCATCATCCTGAAGGCCATCGGCATCCCCACCAGCATGTTCACCGTCATCTTTGCTGTTGGTCGCACCGTAGGATGGATCGCACACTGGCACGAGATGATTTCCGGCAGTTATCGCATCGGTCGCCCGCGCCAGCTTTACACAGGACACGCACAGCGCGACTATGTGCCGGTAGAAAAACGCTAGCAAGCGCAGGACACCGGCTATATGAAAAGGCCGCTTAGCGGCCTTTTTTTTTAACCCAACACAGAGAATTGAACCGAATGCAAACGCCTGCCAACAGCACAGTGGTTATCAGCGGTACCGGGTTGTTCACACCCAGGGAATCCATCAGTAACGAAGAACTGGTAGCTTCCTTTAACGCTTACGTCGAGCTGCATAACCAGGCAAATGCTGCGGCAATAGAAGCCGGTGAGATCGCGCCCCTGCAACCGTCTTCGGCCGAGTTCATTGAAAAGGCGTCCGGCATCAAAGCGCGCTATGTCATGAACAAGGAAGGTATTCTCGACCCGCGACGCATGGTGCCCGACCTGCCAGACCGTCCTAATGAATCGCCCTCAATCCAGTGTGAAATGGCCGTTGCCGCAGCGCGTGAAGCCATTGGACAGGCGGGTAAGAGTGCAGCCGATATCGACATGGTCATTGTCGCTGCGTCCAACATGCAACGTGCTTACCCCGCTATCGCTGTAGAGGTTCAGGATGCACTGGGCATCAAGGGTTTCGGCTTCGATATGAATGTCGCCTGTTCGTCAGCGACATTTGGCATTCAGCAGGCACGTGATGCCGTCATTACTGGCAGCGCCCGCTGCGTACTGATGGTAAATCCCGAAATCTGCAGCGGCCACCTCAATTTCCGCGACCGCGACTCCCACTTTATCTTCGGGGATGTCTGTACGGCAGTGATTGTGGAACACCAGGACACTGCGAGTTCAGACGAACAGTACTTCATCGTGGATAGCAAACTGCAGACAATGTTCTCCAACAATATCCGCAACAACTTCGGCTTTTTGAATCGGGCAGATGAGACCGGCATCGGTAGTGACGACAAACTCTTCGTGCAGGAAGGACGTAAGGTTTTCAAAGAAGTCTGCCCGGCAGTAGCGACGCAGATTTCCCAACAGCTGGACAGACTGGACATTGCCCCTGATAGCCTCAAGCGCTTGTGGCTGCACCAGGCCAACCTGAGCATGAATCAGCTGATCTCGAAAAGAGTACTGGGTCGTGAAGCAAAGACTGAAGAGGCTCCAACGATACTGGACGAGTACGCCAACACCAGCTCTGCCGGTTCTGTCATCGCCTTCCACAAGCATCGCAGTGACTTTACCAGCGGCGACTACGGCGTATTGTGCTCGTTCGGTGCCGGCTACAGTATCGGCAGTGTCGTACTGCAGAGGCGCTGAGGCCGACGCGCAAAGCGCTTACTCTGAGAGCATCTGGGATAACGCATCCAGCAAGGCATCACACTGATCATCTGTGCCTACGGTAATACGCAGATATTCGCTGATTCGCGGCTTATCGAAATAGCGCACAATAATCCCCTGCTCTCGCAGCCTGGCGAACAATGCTCGCGCCGCATGCCGCGGGTGGTGAACGAAGAGGAAATTGGCAACTGAGGGGCGCACGTCAAACCCCAATTGCTCAAGATTGCGTGCCAGACGTTTCCGGCTGCCTGCAATACGCGCGCAGGTCTCCCTGAAATACTCATCGTCCTGCAAGGAAGCCTGCGCCGCGCGCTGGGCTATCACATCGAGCGGGTAAGAGTTAAAGGAATTCTTGATGCGTTCGAGCGCCTCTATCAGTTTCGATGAGCCCATTGCCACGCCCACGCGCAAACCCGCCAGCGCACGCGACTTGGACAAGGTCTGCACCACCATCAAGTTGGGGAACTCGTCAATCAGCCCCACCGCTGATTCGCCACCAAAATCAATATACGCTTCATCTATCACCACCACAGACTCTGGGTTGTTCTGCAACAACTCGCGGATCTGCGCCTTTGGCAGCGGCATACCAGTAGGCGCATTCGGATTCGGAATAATGATGCCGCCGGCATCACCTGCGTAGGCTGAGACGTCCACACTGAAATCGTCGGCAACCGGCAACTGGCGATAATCAATGCCATACAGGTCGCACCAGACTGGATAAAAGCTGTAGGTAATATCAGGGAAGCACAGCGGGCGCTCGTGTTTGAGCAGCCCCTGAAACACGTGCGCGAGCACTTCATCGGAACCGTTGCCGATAAACACCTGCTCCGGCTGCAAATTATTGAGTGCTGCAAAAGCCTCTTTCAGGATCGTTGATTCAGGATCCGGATACAGGCGCAGACTATCAGCGCTCACGGCCGCTATCGCCTCCATGACACGCGGCGAAGGTGGGTAAGGGCTTTCGTTGGTATTGAGCTTGACAAGCTTTTCGTGCCGCGGCTGTTCGCCCGGTACGTAAGGTGTCAGGCGACCAACCAGTTCACTCCAATAGCGATTCATTACCGACGGTATCCTGCTGCAGGCGATGCGTTGACGGCGGACAAACGAAAACCCGACATGGCGCCGGGCTTGCGGAAAAATGGCGTCCCCTAGGGGGTTCGAACCCCTGTTACCGCCGTGAAAGGGCAGTGTCCTGGACCACTAGACGAAGGGGACGCAGCGCTTTTGTCATTGCATAAAAAAGCCGGGGCATTGTAAACAAGTCAGCGTTTTTATGCCAATGTCGGTACGACAAACCTGATCAGAATCGCAGTATCCGGCGCGAGTTGGTCACGCGCTTAACCGGCAATCAGTCGGTGCTTGCGTATCCAGTATGACGCGCTTGTCGCTTTCGTCTGCGCCCAGGTTGAAGTGAGTAACGATTTGAGAGAGCTTGGCTGATGGCCTGCAGAGCAGCGCAATATCAGATTTTTCACGAGACGGGCCCCCTCAAGGGATCTGAGGTTTGAAATACGACCGTTGGGCAGGCGTGGAACAATCCCTGGCTGCGTTACCAGAGCTTCGGCAAAGCGGTATTTAAGTGAAGAAACTGACCAGCGCGAAACTGACCGCGACAACGACCAACGTTTCAACTGCCAACACTTGCGCCCCTACTTTCGGAGAGCGACCGTTAAGCTCTTTCTGGGCGGCACGAAGGTTCATTTACATCTCCTAGCTGAATGCTATCTTTTGTATATACATAATATACTCAAGCGAATTATGGAAGACAAGACCTATACTTGTGCTAAACTACCAATTCTGTGAACCCATTCTCCAAATTTTTCAATAACTTGGCATGTCTAAGACGAAACTACTTAATATACGCATCGATCCCGACCTGAAGAAACAAGCCAAGAAACTGGCGGAGGCGGACGGCCGCTCATTGTCTAATTGGGTGACCAAATTGATCTCCAGCCATGTCAAACAGGCGGAGGCGCTCAAGGCAGATGAGAGTGGGGAGCAAAAAAAGTCGTCTAAGAAGACTTAGTTATAAAACGCGCCCGTATCTCTTCGATACTGAGGTGGCGGACATCACTGCCCTTGACGAGAAAGACAACTTCTTCGCAGATATTGACCGTGTGATCCCCTATTCGCTCAAGCGCCCGGGCACACCAGTTCACACGCAGCATGTTTTTAACCCGCTTCGGCTCCTCCATAATATGGGTCAGCAGCAGGCGCGTCAGTGACTCGAATTCCTCATCTATTTCAGGGTCGCGACTGGCAATATTAATTGCCGCTTCCACGTCCAGCCGTGCATAGGCATCCAGGGCGCCATTGAGCATTGCAATAACACTTTGTCCCAAGTGGTTGGGTTCGGTGTAGAAGGACTGCTTCCGATGCTCACCCGACAGCTTCAGTGCCAGGCGCCCTATTTTCTCCGCTTCATCTCCCATGCGCTCCAGATCAGAGATCATGCGAATCACCGATAGAATCATGCGCAGGTCACTGGCGGCGGGCTGGCGGCGCGCCAGGATTTCCATACAGTGCGCATTGATGTCGACTTCGAGGTTATTGATGGCGGCATCAGAGGATGCCACCACTTCAGCCAGGTCTCCATCGCCCTTGATCAGGGCATCTACTGCGTTACGGCACTGGGTTTCAACCAGTCCGCCCATCGTAAGCACCTTGTTTCGCAAGGTCTCGAGCTCCTGGTTAAAACGCCGGGAAATATGCTGATCAATATTCAGATCCTTCTCCACTGCCGCTACTCCCGTGACAATCAGCCGAAGCGACCTGTGATGTAGTTTTCTGTCAGCTCATGCCTTGGCATCGTAAACACATCCTTGGTATTGCCAACTTCAATCAGTTTGCCCAGGTGGAAATAGGCAGTGCGCTGCGACACCCGAGCCGCCTGCTGCATGGAATGCGTGACGATCGCTATGGTGTAGTTTTCCTTCAATTCATCGATGAGCTCTTCGATGCGGGCCGTAGCTATTGGGTCCAGCGCTGAACAGGGTTCATCCATCAGAATGACCTCAGGGCTGACCGCGATCGCGCGGGCGATACACAGCCTCTGCTGCTGGCCGCCGGACAATCCGGTGCCGGGCTTGTCCAACTGGTCTTTCACTTCATCCCAGATACTGGCGCGTCGCAGGCTGCTCTCTACAATCTCATCCATCTCCGCCTTGTTGTGCGCCAGCCCGTGTATTTTGGGGCCATAGGCGACGTTCTCATAAATGGACTTGGGAAATGGATTGGGCTTTTGAAACACCATGCCGACACGGGCGCGCAGCAGGACCGTATCCTGGTTGCCGCCGTAAATATCATCGCCGTCCAGAGTGATATCGCCACTGACCCGGCAAATGGGAATGATGTCATTCATGCGGTTCAGGGTGCGCAGGAAAGTCGACTTACCGCAGCCTGAAGGCCCGATCATGGCCACCACTTCATTGGCACCGATATCCAGTGATACGTCCATGATGGCCTGCTTCTCGCCATAGAACACGTTAACGTTGCGGGCTGACATCTTGGCGTCCTCCAACAGCGCTTCACCGATAGTCTGGTAATGACCAACATCGACATGATCATTGATGTCCAGTGCGCGCTTTGCCGGCGCCTGCTGCTCGTCCTGTGCCCGGTTATCACCCGTCATCACACCACCCGCTGTTCCTGCTATTGCACTCAATTTATCGGACCCTTCCATGACGTTAGCCTGTATCGCTATTTCAGTTCAAACCGTTTGCGCAAATAGATGGCCAGGCCGTTCATCACGACCAGAAATCCCATCAACACCATAATGGCCGCTGACGTCTTTTCTGTAAAACCGCGCTCCGGGCTGTCAGCCCAGAGAAACACCTGTACCGGCAGCACTGTCGCCGGGTCTGTGACTCCCCCTGGCACATCCATGATAAATGCCACCATACCGATCATCAGCAACGGCGCGGATTCACCCAGCGCTTGTGCCATCCCGATAATTGACCCCGTCAGAATGCCCGGCATCGCCACAGGCAACACATGGTGAAAGACGGTCTGTAGCTTGGAAGCACCGACGCCCAGCGCCGCTTCACGGATAGACGGCGAAACGGCCTGGATTGCGGCGCGCGAGGTAATAATAATCGTTGGCAGCGTCATCAACGACAGCACAATACCACCGACCACCGGTGCGGACCGGGGCAATTCGAAAAAGTTGATAAATACCGCCAGACCCAGCAGGCCGAAGACAATCGAGGGCACTGCCGCAAGATTGTTGATGTTGATCTCGATCAGATCGGTGATGCGGTTGCGCGGTGCAAATTCTTCAAGATAGATCGCCGCAAATACACCGATGGGAAAAGCCAGCACAAAGGTGACCAGCAGGGTCAGGAACGAGCCATAAAGCGCCACCCTGATACCTGCAAGCTCCGGTTCGCGCGAATCGCCGTTGGTAAAGAAGGCCACATTGAACCGTGATTCAGCCCGATCCTGCTCTACCAGCCTGTCCAGCCAGGCCATTTGCAGATCACTGACTCGCCGATCACCTTCCTCGAGCTGGGTATCAACCTGCCCTTTCAAGTAACCATTGGCCTCGGAGTGCGCACGCAGCCAGAAATCGCGTTTTTGTCCTGCCAGTTGCGGGTTGGCGACGAGCTGATCGCGCAGATAGTATTCAGCGCCAAGACTGATCATGCGGTATAGCTCACGCTTGTCCTTGCGGCCGGTCACTTCCGGGAACATCTCTCGCAAGCCGCTGCGAATGGGCGTCAGGTAGTCCGCCCGTTCAAGCTCCTCCACAGAGGCGTCAGGGCTTACACCGAGGCTATCCGCGTCCAGCTCTACCGTCACCTTGATAAAATACTGGGTAAACGCCGGCGTGCCCTTTGAAATGATGTCCGCCAGCAGAATAAACAGGAACACAAATCCCGTCAGCACCGCCAGGCGCCCATACCACTGGAAGCGTTTTTCGCGGGCGTAGCGCTTTTTCAACGACGCCTGAATGGCCGCCGTATTCTTGTAGGGATCCGGTTTATTCATATTGCTCACGGTATTTTCTGACAACGTACAGTGCGACGACGTTTAACAACAGTGTGACAAAGAAAAGCACCAGGCCCAGGGAAAACGCGGCCAGCGTTTTAGGGCTGTCAAATTCCTGGTCCCCCACTAACAGGGTGACGATCTGTACCGTGATGGTGGTGACGGCTTCCAGAGGATTGATTGTGAGCTTGGCTGACAAGCCCGCCGCCATCACGACGATCATGGTTTCGCCAATGGCCCTTGAGGCAGCGAGCAAAATGCCGCCCACAATACCCGGCAACGCAGCAGGCAAGAGCACCTTGCGAATCGTCTCATTCATCGTGGCGCCCATACCCAGGGAGGCCTCGCGCATGGTGTCCGGTACGGCATTGAGTATGTCATCGGAGAGCGACATCACGAACGGGATAATCATAATCCCCATTACCAGGCCGGCGGCCAGCGCACTCTCGGAGGCGACGCTCAGCCCCATCGACTCGCCCAGGTTGCGAATAAAGGGCGCCACTGTCAGCGCGGCAAAAAAACCGTAAACCACCGTTGGCACACCTGCCAGAACCTCCAGCACAGGCTTGGTAAACGCGCGGAAGCGGCGCGTGGCGTATTCCGACAAATAGATCGCGGACATCAACCCCACTGGCACCGCGATCAGCAACGCCACAAATGAGATAAGCAAGGTGCCGACAAACAGGGGAACGAACCCGAAAGACCCGGATGCTCCCACCTGATCAGCACGAATCGCCATTTGCGGGCTCCACTCCAACCCGAACAGGAATTCCTGAATCGGAATCATCTGGAAGAAGCGAATGGCCTCGAACAATACAGACAGAACAATACCGAGCGTTGTAATTACCGCGATAAAGGAGCAGGTAAACAGAATCCAGGTGAAGATACTTTCGACATGGTTGCGGGCACGCAGCAACGGCGTCACCCGCCATACAGCCATCAGGCCGCCAATCGTCGCGACCAGGAACACCAACAGCGCTTTCATCAGGCTGCTGTTCGCAGTCAGCGCCTGGTAATGTTGCGCCGCTGCGATCTGGACGTCTGTCAGTTGCGCTGAATCGATGTTGCCCTTGGCAAAGCTGACCACCTGGTTATAGTAAAGACCGAACTCGTTCTCGGGTAGCTGCTGAATCTCAGGCGGCAGGTCTGTTGCCACCATGCTTGCTATCACGCGCGACTCGAAGCCCATCCACAAGACGAGCAGTAATATTGCTGGCAGCGCAGCCCACAGCGCAGCCATATACCCGTAGTGCTTGGGCAGTGAATGTAACGCACGCACACCCTGCTGCGTCGTCGCCACTGCGTAGGAGCGGCGGCGACCCATGAAAAAGCTGATCGCGCTAAGCGCGACCAGTACCAGAACTATCGTGGTTGTTTGCATTACCGCCTCATTGCCACATTACACCGGCGAAGCAAGCCTCGGCTGCCCCGCTCGCCGCATCTGTTTTTACATCTCGAGACGTTTGAGATTCTTGACGTCATCTCGCACCTGCTGTAGTTCATCGGGACTCAGTGGAATCAGGCCCCTCTCAGGCAAATAGCCATCTTCGCCCATCGCACGGCGCGAGGTGAACTCAAGTGCGTATTCCTGGATTCCTGGAATCTTGCCGATATGCGCGCCCTTGATATAGAAATACAGGGGGCGGGAAACCGGGTAATCACCACTGGCAATAGTATCGAAGCTGGGACCGATGCCGTTGATCGTGGAGCCGTGTACTTTGTCGCCGTTCTCATCCAGGAAGCTGAAGCCAAAGATACCGATGGCGGCCGGGTTTGCCTCCAGCTTCTGCACTATCAGGTTGTCATTTTCACCGGCCTCGATGTAGGCGCCATCTTCGCGCACGGAATACGCCACCAGCTTAAAGAGATCCTTGCCTTTTGGAGCCTTGCCCTTGTTCTGTTGGAACGACTCGTAAACGCTGGCAGGGAGACCCAGCCTCGCCATCACGGCCTTGATCTGTTCGACGTCCTCAGCCCCAAGCCCGCGCAGTGCCGCAAGATCGGGGACCGTCTTGGCGCCGCCACCCAATGCCAGCTCGGCAAAGGCATCGCGTGTACCGGAGGTCGGCGGCGGGCCCAACACCTCGATGTCGGTAGCCGGGAGCGCCGGATTGACATCTTTCCAGGTTTTATTGGGGTTCGGTATCAGTTTACCGTCGGGCCCGGGGATGTCCTTGGCCAGCGCCATATACAAGTCCCTCAGGGTGAGCGCAAACACCGGCGCAGACTTGGCATTGGCGATCGCGATGCCGTCGAAACCCACCAACACCTCGATGATCTCGGTAACACCGTTTTCCATGCACTGATCGTATTCGCTTTGCTTGATACGGCGCGAAGAGTTAGTGATATCCGGAGTGGCCGCCCCTACCCCTTTACAGAACAATTTCAGGCCGCCGCCAGAACCGGTGGCCTCTATCTTGGGTGCCTTGAATCCTGTGGAGCGGCCAAAGCGCTCCGCCACGACGGTGGCAAATGGATAGACCGTGGATGAACCCACAATGCTCACTGAATCGCGGTCTGCCGCCAGCGTGGCACTGGTGCTTCCTAGTGTGGCTGCCATGGCCAGCGCACTAACCCATTGTCTTTTCACGTGATATCACTCCGTCACTTTTTGAGAGGATGTCTATCGGGCTGCCCCGATGACTGAGGCATTCTAAAACCAGATTGTTACGGAATTGTTACACACGGTACATCGGCGTTAAGCCAATTGCCATAGCTGCTGCAGGCTGATTCTGATGAGCGCAAATGTTATCAACTGCGGTCACTCAGCTCGCCCATCTCCTTGAGCCGACCGTGACGAACATCGCGGCCACGAACGAGGTAAACCACGTGCTCAGCGATGTTGCAGGCATGATCGCCAATCCTTTCCAGACTGCGCAGCGCCCACATTTCATTCAATATGGCGCCGATATCACGCGGATCTTCCATCATGAAGGTGACGAGGCTGCGCATGGCGCTGCCATACTCCTGGTCTACCTCTTTGTCACAGCGCACCACGGAAATAGCCAGATCAACATCCAGACGTGCAAACGCGTCCAGCGCCTCACGCAACATGGCCGCCACCCGGTTGCCGATGTGCCGGATCTCGATGTAATTGCTGGGCGACATACCCTCTCCCGACAACCGCACCGCCTGTTTGGCGACCTTGGCAGCCTCGTCTCCGATACGTTCCAGATCCGTGTTGACCTTGATGATGGCGATGACCAGCCGCAGGTCGCTGGCAGTGGGCTGACGCCGCGCGAGAATGGAGGCGCATTCATCGTCGATGGCCATCTCCATCTGGTTGACCTCGTCGTCGCGATCGACCACGACCTCGGCCTCACCGCTGTCCATCTGCACCATGGCTTCGAGTGCCCGATTGAGCTGCTGTTCGACCTTGCCGCCCATCTCGAGCATGTGATTACGCAACGACTCCAGCTCCGCGTTGAACTGCGCTGAAATATGCTGCTTGTAATCGTCCTGTTTCAACATTCACCTAACCTCTCTGAGGGAAATACCAGCGAGAACTGGCTACCTTTGCCAGGCTCGCTACTGATATTGAGTTTTGCACCGTGTGCCGCGGCCACGTGTTTTACGATAGCCAGACCGAGTCCCGTGCCACCCGTGGCGGAAGCACGGCTATCATCCACCCGATAAAAGCGTTCCGTCAATCGTGGAAAATGCACAGAATCAATGCCCAGGCCCTGATCCCGCACAGCGAGCATGAGATCCTTACCACGCTCCTGCCAGACTGCCGTCACCACCGTATCATCCGCACTGTACTTGATCGCGTTCTGCAACAGGTTTGAAATCGCACTGTGCAGCTCGCGGTAGTCACCATACACTTTGCGACGCGTGGTGATGTCCAGCTCGACTTTCCGCCCCGCAAAGGCATTGGCAAGATCTTCGCGCAGCTCGCCCAGCAGCGAGGCGACATCCACCATTTCAAACCGGTCCTCCCGTTTCTCGCTTTCTATACGAGACAACCACAGCAGGTCCTTGAGCAGGCTCTCCATGCGCGCTGCCTGCTGCGACATCTGCTGCAGCGCCTTCAGATAGGGCGGCTTGAATCCAGCAGGGTCTGCCAACAGCGTTCCCAGGTAGCCGGTGATGACCGTCAGCGGCGTGCGCAATTCGTGGGACACATTGCCGACGAACTCGCGCCGGGTTTTTTCCATCCGCACGTTGGACGTCACATCGCGAATGAACAACAAGCGCTCCGCCTTGCCAAACCGGGTGACCTCAACCTGCAGGTGACGTGCGTTTTCCCCGCCGGTGGAATACTGCAGGGGTTCGCGGTAATCACCGCCGGCGAAGAACTTGTTGAATTCAGGCGCACGCAGCAGATTGGTCAGTGTTTGACCTTCATCTTCCGGAAAACGCAGGCCCAGCAAGGGTTGAGCCGCCTGGTTCATCCAGGTAATTGCGGCTTGCTGATCCAGCATAATCACACCCTCGCGCATCGAGGCAAAGGAGTCGCGCAAATAGTCCACCGTCGATTGCAGGCTCTCCTGCTGGCGTGCGTTGCGACGTTGCTGCACATAGATCTCTGCCAGCAGCTCTCCCCAGATCCCATAGACGTCGGGGGGCGATGATTCCGGGTTCAGCAACCAGCGCTGTACGCGTTTCAGCTGGTGTAACCAGAACGCCACCAGCCCCACCAACGCCAGGATAATCGCAATGGCTGGCTCGCCGTACTGCCAGCCGATGATCGCCGCCAGCGATATAAACAATGCAATGCGCAGCGCTGCCTTGAACCAGCTCATATCACTACTGCACCACGATCAGGCAACACCACGTGACGAAAACCGGTAGCCGGTACCGCGCACTGTCTGCACCAGATTGCTGTAATCCTTGCCGGGATGCTGAAGGGCCTTTCTCAATCGGCGTATATGAACATCGACGGTGCGCTCCTCAACATACACATTCGCGCCCCAGACCTGGTCAAGCAACTGTCCCCGGGTGTAGGCGCGCTCTGGATGTGACATAAAGAACTGCAACAGATTGAACTCCGTCGGGCCCATATCCACCGGGTTGTCAGCGATATAAACGCGACGACTGTCTCCATCCAGTATAAGCTCTGACACCTGCATTTTTGCAGCGGCGTCACCGCCCCCGCTGCGCCGCAGGAGCGCCTTGACCCGCGCAATGAGCTCGCGCGGTGCAAAGGGTTTGGTAATGTAATCATCAGCGCCGACATCAAGGCCCTGAATCACATTGTCTTCGGTGGTTTTAGCCGTCAACATAATCACCGGCATGTCACGCGTCGTATCGTCCCGTTTGAGACGGCGCAAAAGCTCTATGCCGCTGCCACCGGGCAGCATCCAGTCGAGCAACACAATATCAGGCCGTTCATCGACGACCAGTGTGTAGGCCTGCTGGATATTTTCAGCTTCGATACACCGAAATTCGGCAATCTCCAGCGCCATACGCAACATATCCCGAATCGCAAATTCATCGTCCACTATTAGTACCGTGCTGGCACTCATTTACCCATCTCCCCTACTTCATTGAGTCCGGGTATTACATGATGAAATTGTGACAATAAAATGACAGACAGTGAATTATCGCAGGATAATCCTGCTTTTACGCCGCCAGGTGGGCAGTCAAGCCCACCTGGCGGCGGCGAAAGAGCAGCGTTTAACGCAGACTGGCGTTGATATTGACCAGCATCTTGTTGCCCGGGCAAAGATCTGTCTCTTCCAGCTGGTTTAACGGGCGCTGGGAAGTTTGCAGCATATCGTGCAGGTCGTTGGTGTTTTTATCCATATAGATCAGCCCGGTCAGGATATTGCCTTCACGGCGGTGCTCTTCCAACGCCATCATGGCAGACCCACGGTCAAACGGATCCAGCGTTTCAGACATCTTGCGCAGGTGAATCACCGAGCCATCGTGCATGGTCACCTCATGCGTCGAGCCCGCCCGGTAGCTGGTGGTAATTTCCTGCATGATGGGAACGAAATCCACAGTGCCCGTCGCTTCTGAGTGCTCGCGTACATATTCATAGCTCTTGGTAGAGCCCGGATTGTTGTTGAAGGTGACACAGGGCGATACCACGTCAATCAGCGCAAAACCGCGGTGCGTCATGGCCGCCTTGATCAGGGGTACCAATTGTTCCTTGTCGCCGGAAAAACTGCGCGCTACGAAAGTGGCACCCATTTGCAGGGCCAGGCCGCAAAGGTCGATACCGCTAAAGGGGTTGGGATCACCTTTTTTGCTGGCAGAGCCCTCGTCAGCCGTCGCAGAATCCTGCCCCTTGGTTAGACCATAGCAGCCGTTGTTCATCACGATATACGTCATGTTCAGGCTGCGACGAATCACATGCGCGAACTGGCCCATACCGATAGACGCTGTATCACCGTCACCGGAGACCCCCAGATACATCAGGTCGCGGTTCGCCATGGCGGCACCCGTTACAACAGACGGCATGCGCCCATGTACGGAATTAAACCCGTGAGACTTGCCCAGGAAATAGGTCGGCGCCTTTGACGAGCAACCAATCCCGGACAGCTTGGCAATCTTGTGCGGTTCAAGCGACAGCTCGTGACAGGCCTTTACAATCGAGCCGCTGATGGAATCGTGCCCGCAGCCGGCGCACAGCGTGGAAATGGAGCCCTCGTAATCCGCTTTCGTGTAGCCCAGCTCATTGACCGGTAATCCCGGGTGCCTGAATTTTGGTATCTGGTAACTCATGCCTGTTCTCCCGCGCCGCTCTGGGCCAGTTCACGCCGCAACGGTGTCACGTTGTAACCCGGCATTTCAATCAGAATCTGTTTGCGAATATTCCGTGCGCTGATGGGCGTACCGTCAAAACACAGTACCGATTTGAGTTTGTCCGGCCCCAATTCAAACTCCGCCATCAATAACGTACGCAGCTGTGCATCACGGTTCTGCTCAATGACAAAAACGCGTTCATGCTGATCGATAAAGTCTTTCACCTCCTGATTGAAGGGGAACGCCCTCACGCGCATGGCATCAAGATCGATACCGTCCTCCTCCGCCAGCAAATCGACCGCCTCACGCGCTGACTCCTCGGACGTACCAAAATACAGCACCGCGGTGTCTGTTTTCCGGGCGCAGGCCACGATCTCGGGGCGCGGCACATACTCTTTGATGGTTTCCCACTTCTGCATCAGGCGCAGCATGTTCTTTTCATACTGCTCGCCTTTCTCTGTATAAATCGCGTATTCGTCACGCGAGCTGCCGCGCGTGAAGAAAGCGCCCTTGCTGGGGTGAGTACCCGGGTAGGTGCGGTAGCAAATGGCATCGCCGTCCACATCCAGATATCGGCCGAAACGTTCCATTTTGTCCAGATCTTCGGCAGACAACACTTTGCCGCGGTCATAGCGCCGCTCGTCGTCCCACTCCAGGGGCTCCGACATATTGTCATTCATCCCCAGGTCGAGATCGGTCATCAGGATGATCGGCGTTTGCAAGCGGTCTGCCAGGTCAAAAGACAGCGCGCCAAAATCAAAGCACTCCTTTGGCGTTGAGGGGAACAGCAATACATGCTTGGTATCGCCATGTGATGCATAGGCCGTGGAGAGAATGTCGGACTGCTGGGTACGCGTTGGCATGCCGGTGGATGGACCGGCGCGCTGCACGTCAAACAGCACTGTGGGGATCTCGGCGAAATAGGCCAGCCCCAGAAACTCGCTCATCAATGAGACGCCGGGACCGCTGGTTGCCGTAAAGGCGCGCGCCCCATTCCAGCTTGCACCGATCACCATACCGATGGCAGACAGTTCGTCCTCCGCCTGGATGATGGCATAGTTGCGCCGACCACTGCCCGGATCGATGCGCACACGCTTGGCGTACTTCTCAAAGGCATCCACGACAGAGGTGGACGGCGTAATCGGATACCATGCCGCGACAGTGGCGCCGCCGTAGATGGCACCCAGCCCCAGGGCAGTATTACCATCGATGAGAATTTTGTCGCCGACCTGGTCAGCGGTTTCAACGCGAATACCCAGCGGGCAGGTGAAATGCGTTTTAGCGTATTGATGCCCCAACTCCAACGCATGGATGTTGGGCAGTACGAGTTTCTCTTTGCCTTTGAACTGATCGGCAACCAGGCCGGTGAGAACTTTGAAATCCATGTCCAGCAGGGCGGCCAGGGCGCCGACGTAGATCACGTTTTTAAACAGCTGGCGTTGACGTGGATCCTTGTACTCTTCGTTGCAAATACGCGTCAGTGGAATACCGATGATATTGACGTCGTCGCGCAGCAGGCGCAGATCCAGCGGCTTGGTGTTGTCATAGATGAAATAGCCGCCCGGCTCTACATCCTGAATATCCTGCGGCATGCTCTGCGGGTTGACCGACAGCACGATATCGACGCCGCCGCGACGCCCGAGATAACCTTTCTCGCTGACACGCACCTCGTACCAGGTTGGCAGCCCCTGGATATTGGAGGGGAATATATTTTTCGGCGACACCGGCAGCCCCATGCGAAACAGGGCCTTGGCAAACAGGTTGTTGGCACTGGCTGACCCGGTGCCGTTGACGTTGGCAAACTTGATTACAAAATCGTTGACTGACTGGAGCGCTTTCATCGCGTTATTGTCCCGCCTTGGTTACGTTGTACAGGAATTTCTGCATATCCCATGCAGACGTCGGACAGCGCTCGGCACACAGCCCGCAGTGCAGGCACACATCCTCATCCTTGACCATCACTCGCGTGGTTGGCAGGGTTTCTGATACATACAAATCCTGCGCTAGGTTACCGGCCGGAGCCGTTAAACGCTGGCGCAACTTGTCTTCCTCTGCATTGGCGGTAAAGGTGATACAGTCCGTCGGGCAAATATCGACACAGGCATCACATTCGATACACCGCGCTTCCTCGAACACGGTTTGCACATCGCAGTTCAGGCAGCGTTCGGCTTCTTTGTAACCGGTGCTCTGGTCAAAGCCCAACTCCACTTCCATCTTGCGATCCTTGAGCGACTTGTCCAGCGGAGCCAGTGGCACCACGTAGCGTTTATCCACTTCAATGGCGTTGTCGTAACTCCATTCGTGTACGCCCATTTTCTGGCTGGACAATGTCACCATCGGTGGCGGCCGTTCGGTGACCGCTTCACCGCGACAAAACAGGTCGATGCTGATAGCCGCCTGATGACCGTGCGCAACAGCAGTGATAATGTTTTCTGGCCCGAACGCAGAATCTCCACCAAAGAAAACTTTCGGGTTAGTGGACTGAAATGTCACAGGGTCGACGCTGGGCATATCCCATTTGTCAAAGTCGATACCCAGATCCCGTTCGATCCAGGGAAAGCAGTTCTCCTGACCAATGGCCATCAGTACATCGTCCGCTTCCATGAACACCAGGTCTTCACCCGTTGGTACCAGGCTGCGCTTGCCATCTTCGTCATATTGCGCTTCGACTTTCTCGAAGTGCATTCCCTTCAGCCGGCCGTCTTCGACAACAAACTCCTTGGGTACGTGGTTGTTGTAAATGGGTATACCCTCGTGCATGGCATCTTCTTTTTCCCAGGGCGAGGCCTTCATGTCTTCAAACGGGCTGCGCACGACCACGCGCACGTCTTCGCCACCCAGGCGACGCGAGGTGCGGCAGCAATCCATGGCGGTGTTACCACCACCCAGCACCAGCACCCGCTTGCCAATCTTGTGCGTATGTTCGAAGGCCACACTGGACAGCCAGTCGATACCCAGATGCACATTTTCGATAGCGTCTTCCAGGCCCGGTAGATTCAGGCCCTTGCCACGCGGCGCTCCGGTGCCGACAAAAACAGCATCGTATTCCTTGTCCAGTATTTCCCTGAGGCTTTCAACTTCAATGTCGAAGGTGGCGTTAACGCCCATGTCGAGAATGTAGTTAACCTCCTCGTCCAGCACTTCGGCGGGCAGGCGAAACGAGGGAATCTGGCTGCGCATCATGCCGCCACCGGCAAACTGGTTGTCATAGATATCAATGCTGTAACCCAGCGGCGCGAGATCACGCGCGACGGTCAACGAAGCCGGGCCCGCACCGATCAGTGCAATGCGTTTTCCATTTTTGCGCGTTGGAATCGCAGGCAGGCGACCGCGGATATCTTCCTTGTTATCGGCAGCGACTCGCTTCAGGCGGCAAATCGCCACAGGCTCATCCTCTACCCGAACACGGCGACACGCCGGCTCACACGGACGGTCGCAGGTGCGACCCAGAATTCCGGGAAACACGTTGGAGTGCCAGTTAACCATATAGGCGTCGCTGTAACGCCCGGCGGCGATAAGGCGAATATACTCAGGCACTGGCGTATGCGCAGGACAGGCGTACTGGCAGTCGACCACCTTGTGGAAGTACTCGGGGTTGTTGATATCGGTCGCTTTCACGTTTGCTGCTCGTTTGAAGTATTGGTTGGAATCGTGCCACACGCACTTTTTATACAATCCATCGATTGTGGCATAGGACGCTCACCATTTCATTAGAATGAATGGCAAATAGCGTTAGTTTTCCAACACTTAGGCATAACTACCAGATATGCAAACTGATCGTCGCCAATGAGTGCAGCGCACACATTAGAACCAGTCGAAAAAACCGCCGCTGTCGATCAGTCTCTTCTCACAGCCCAGCAGTTGCTGCTGGTAACTGTCAGCCCGACGCTGCACTTTGCGCGCTACGTTGATTAACCACTGCTTGTTGCGATAAGTGCCGCGGTTATACCCACCATGCCCCTCGTGATAGGCAAGGTACAGCCGGTAGGTGTCGTTGCGTGCGATACCGCTGCGCGCATGTGACTGCGCGTTGTACCAGCCGATAAAATCAATGGCATCGGCGAAGTCATCGCGGTCCGCGCCATAATTGCCCGCACTGCTTTTATAGGCTTTCCAGGTCGATTTGAGGGCCTGACTGTAGCCGTAGGCATTGGACGGGCGCGGCCCGGGAATGAATCCGAAGATCTTCTTGCGCGGTGGCTTGATGGTCGCATTAAAGCGCGACTCCTGATGCATGATCGCCATCATCACCGGTATCGGGCTTTGCCACTCATCGCGGGCGTCAGCCGCATCGTCATACCAGTCGTCCTTCTCGTCAAAAATGGCGCACAGGTTATCCGTATTGCGCGGTGGCGAGGTGGTACAGCCAACCAGCAGGAATAGCGACAAAATCGCGACAACACGAATCACAAGTCGACCCCGTGTTCCTGCAACAGGACGAGAAACTGAGCCTCGTCCAGTATCGGCACATCCAGCTCACGCGCTTTGTCCAGCTTGGAGCCGGCGCCTGGCCCTGCGACCACCGATGTGGTTTTAGCCGACACGCTGCCAGCTACCCGGGCGCCCAGCGCCTGCAGATGGTTTTTTGCTTCGGTGCGGTCCAGTGATTCCAGCTTGCCGGTTACCACCCATGTCTGCCCGCTCAGGGGTAACGATTGTGCCGCCACGACGGGCAGGTCGTCCCAATGCACACCCGCTGCCCGCAAGGCTTGCACGACGTCCATACTGGAGCGGGAATCAAAAAACTGGCGCAGGTGATCTGCAACGACGGGGCCTACATCAGCCACTTCCAACAAAGCGGATTCAGACGCCTGCGTCAACGCTTCCCAGCTGCCAAAATGACGCGCCAGCGATAGTGCCGTTGCCTCACCCACTTCACGAATGCCCAGCGCGAAAATAAAGCGCGGTAGCGTCGCCTGCTTACTCTCTTCAATGGCCGCCAACAGCTTGTCGACTGATTTCTCTCCCATCCGCTCAAGTGATAACAGTGCGTCGCGATCCAGGTTATAAAGGCCAGCAACGTTCTTGACCAGCCCTTCGTCCACCAGTTGCTCAACCAGCTTATCGCCCAAACCGTCAATATCCATGGCACGACGCGACACGAAATGGCGGATGGCGGCTTTCTGCTGGGCGCCGCACACCAGCCCGCCCATGCAGCGTAATACGGCTTCATCGTCGGCCCGCTCGACCTCAGATCCACACACCGGACACTGCGCCGGCAGCGCCACATCGCGCACGCTATCGTCACGCCGCTCCAGGACCACCGACACCACCTGGGGAATCACGTCTCCGGCGCGTCGCACAATCACCGTATCGCCGATCTTCACGCCAAGCCGCTCAACCTCGTCGAAGTTGTGTAACGTGGCATTGCTCACTGTGACGCCACCCACAAACACCGGCTCCAAACGTGCTACTGGCGTGATCGCTCCGGTGCGCCCGACCTGATACTCCACGTCCAGCAAGCGGGTCATTTCTTCCTGCGCAGGGAACTTGCGGGCGATGGCCCAGCGCGGAGCGCGCGACACAAAACCCAGACGCTCCTGCAATCGCAGATCATTTACCTTGTAGACAATACCGTCGATATCGTAAGGCAGGCTATCGCGACGCTGCGCCAGTTGTTCGTAATAGGCTTCACCGGCTGCGATACCAGAGACGACCGCGGACTCAGCATTGATGCGCAGCCCCCATTGCTGCAGGCAATTGAGCACCTCGGAATGGCGCTGCGGCAATACGCCGCCTTCCACCAACCCCACACCATAGCAACACATCTGCAGCGGACGTTGCGCCGTCACGTTCGCATCCAGCTGCCGTAAACTGCCCGCCGCCGCGTTGCGTGGATTAACAAAGGGCTTTTCACCTTGCTGTCGTGCGCGTTCGTTAAGCGCTTCAAAGCCAGCGCGCGGCATGTAGATCTCACCGCGAACTTCCAGACGCTGCGGATGCCCGTCACCCCTGAGGCGCAGTGCAATAGAGGGAATCGTGCGCACGTTGTGCGTAATATCTTCACCGGTGCGGCCATCACCCCGAGTGGCGCCGCGCACCAGCACACCGCTTTCGTACAACAGGCTCACGGCTATACCATCCAGTTTCGGCTCACAGGCATACTCGATCTCATCGCAGTCCAGCGCCAAACGCTCTGCTACACGGCGATTAAAATCCTGCAGATCCTGCGCACTGAAAGCGTTGTCCAGGGACAACATAGCGACTTCATGCGCCACCTGACTGAATTGCGCCAGCGGCACTGCGCCAACGCGCTGGGTGGGGGAATCGGGAGTGACAAGCCGGGGATGCTCCTGCTCCAGCGCTCGCAAGTTTTGCATTGCCCTGTCGTACTCGGCATCAGGCACGCTGGGATCGTCCAGCACGTAGTATTGGTAGTTCCAGGACTCAAGCTGTTTGCGCAGTGTCTCGATGTCGGTCGCCGCGCTGTGGGTGGCCATTGCGAAAGGGTCTCTGTTAGCGCGACTCTAGCGCGACCTGGCCATCATGCGCCGCTGCAGATCGCGAATCTGCTGTCGACAATGCTCCAGCGTCTGGTTGGTCAGCACACTGCGAGATTCGTCCAGCACATCGCCATCAAGATTACGGGCCACAGCGCGCGCCGTTTCCAGCATGTAATCGAAGGCCTTCATCATATCTTCCGGGCCGGGCAAGGTCAGGAAGAACACCAACCCCGGAGTGTCAAAATCCGACATGTTGTCGATATCGAAAACACCCGGTTGCATCATATTGGCCACGCTGAACTGAATCGCCCCCCTGCCCGCCTCAAATTCATGGCGGTGAAAAAAGCTCATGTCGCCGAACCGCAGGTCGCAGGCCAGCAGAATATGCAGAATGTCTTCACCGCGAAACCCGCTGGCGCTGCGCGACACCACGTTCAGCATAAAGACCTCAGGGTCAACGTCGCGCGGTAGCTTGCCGGCATCGGGCTTGCCCGCGTCTGTCTTCTGGGCTGAACCCTCAGGTATCCCATCCAGCCAATCAAGATTCTCCTGACTGTCGTCGCTACCCGTCATGCCGCTTAACAATTCGACCTCATCGTCGTCCGATGGGGCAGGCGCAACCTCGGACTGCACATCACGCCGCGCCTGTGCGTCTTCACGTGCCTGCGCCGAGCGGCCAGCGGCGCGCAACAGATCACCGCGCTCTACCACCCGGGCACCGCCATTGGGAAGCTCTTTCAGCCAGTCGATGTCCTGATCGCGCTCTGGCGCCACCTCGTCCGGCTCCACCAGTTTCACCTTCACACGGGAATACTTTTCACTGCGCACGCGGCGCCAGGCATCCAGCAAAACTGCCACTATCAGCAGCACGCCGATAATGACCATCCAGTCGCGTATTGTTAAATCCATTACCTTAAACCGCCGCCAGCTCAGCCGCTTCGTCTACATCCACTGTCACCAGCCGTGACACACCCGGCTCGTGCATGGTCACACCCAGGAGTTGATCTGCCAGCTCCATGGAGATCTTGTTGTGCGTAATATAGATAAACTGCACTCTCTCAGACATCTCTTTCACCATCCGCGCATACCGGCCGACGTTCGCATCATCCAACGGCGCGTCCACTTCGTCCAGCATACAAAATGGTGCAGGATTGAGATTGAAAATCGAAAACACCAGTGCAATGGCAGTCAGTGCTTTCTCGCCACCCGATAACAGGTGAATGGTACTGTTCTTTTTACCAGGCGGCCTGGCCATGATCGAGATACCCGTATCGAGCAAATCGTCACCCGTCAGTTCCAGATAGGCGTTGCCCCCACCAAACACGCGAGGAAACAGCTCCTGCAGACCGGCATTGACCTTATCGAAGGTTTCGCGGAAGCGCGAACGCGTTTCCTTGTCAATTTTACGAATCGCTGACTGCAGCGTTTCAAGAGCGCTTTCCAGATCCTCGTTCTGCGCATCCAGGTAGTTCTTGCGCTCCGACTGCAAGGTGTACTCGTCTATGGCCGCGAGGTTGATCGGCCCGAGGCGAGCGATGCGGCTGGCTACCCGCTCCAGTGAACGCTGCCACTCCGCTTCGTTGGCACCTTCTGGCATGCCAGCCAGTACCGCTTCAATATCGTGTTCACTTTCGGACAGCTGGCGCTGCACTGAATCGCGCTGTACCTGCAGGGTCTGGTTGCTGATACGTTGCCGCTCCAGCTCAGAGCGCACGGCTTCAGCGCGCTGTTCAATGGCGGCGCGCTCCTGCTCAGACTGACGCAGCAGGTGATCGATTTCAGCTACCGCCTGACGCGCCGCACTGAGCTCGCTTTCCGCCTGCAGCCGCAGCTCCAGTTGCGTCTCCAGTTCGACTTGCAATTCATCCAGCGGATTGTCGTTGTCGTTCAGGGTGGCGGACAGCGTGTCGCGCCGCTCGCGTAACTGGGCGACCTGTCGATCCGTGCGATCAATGGACTCTCGCATAGCGCCCAACTGGGTCTGCAATGACTGGTGCCGCATCGCGATCTGGTGTGCGGCATCCTTGTCATGGCGCGCTTTCTGGCGCGCAGCATCCAGCGCGCCACGGGCTTCATCGCGCACCGACAGCAGCTCTTCACGACGCTGGGAGTCGGTCTCCATGCGCTCAATCGCCTCGGCCAGCAGCTGCCGTGCTTCAGCAATCGATTCCTGCTCCTGATTGAACTGGCTGCGCGCTTCATCGATCTCAGTGTTGATGCGCTCGCGACGCACGGTGATCTGTTCAATCTTGGCCTGTTGCGCTGACAGCTGCGAGCTGAACTGCGCGTGCTGACGGGTTGCCGCCTGCAGTTCGCGCTGCAGATCCTGACGCTGTTGTTCCAGTGATTTGAGGGACTCTTCGCCGGCGCTGAGCGCTTGCTCCAGCTCTGCTGCCCTGGCCTGCTGCGCCGACAGTTGCTGCTGCAGTTCCTCGAGCTCCTGCTGGCGCTGAATCACACCGCCGCTGTTGTCGGTCACACGCGTCACACGCAGCCAATTCCTGCCCAGCCAGATGCCATCGCGCGTGATAACGGATTCATGCTCCGCCAGGGAGGCGCGCCGCGCCATCGCCTGCGATAAATCGTCGGCGGTACGCACCCCGGCCAGCAGGCTGCTGGCGAAACCGTTACTGCGCACGCGAGCCGCGAGAAAGTCATCGGCTGCGGCGTGTTCTGCGCCCGGCTCCAGCAACTGCAGGCAGCCCTGTTCCAGCTCTCCCAGCGCACTGCCAAGTGCGCCCAGGTCATCGACGCAGACGGCCTGCAGGTAGTTTCCCAGCACGGTTTCTACTGCCGTTTGCCAACCATCATCAACCTGCATTTGCTCCAACAAACGAGGCTTGTTATCAATCTGGCGCGCCTGCAGCCATTCGCCTACCGCCTGGCTGCCATCATCCAAAGCCGCTTGCTGCAATGCCTCCAGCGAGGCCTGCCGCCCACGAATCTGCTGCAGTGAAGAGCGCACCTGGTTGAGTTCATCTGACGTCGCGCCATTGCGCTCACGCGTTTGCGTGAGTTGCACAGCCACTGACTCACCGCGATTCTCATGCTCGGCCATGACCAGTTCAATTTCTGCCAGCTGTTCGCCCAGCGTTTCTATCTCGACATCAGCCGGGCCACTGGCCAGGCCCTGTTTCTCTTCTTCCAGCTGGCGGATGCGGTTCTGCGCGCGTTGCACCACCTGCTCCAGGTGCTGGATACGCGATTGCTGCACTTCCGTTTGCTGCCGGGGCTCGGCGGCGTGCTGGTTGAACTCATCCCACTGTTGCTGCCACTGATGCATGCCTTCCTCGGCCTGCACCAGGGTTTCAGCGGAACCTTCTTCCACCGCCTGCAGCATTTCCAGCTCGGGGAGCAGGGTGGCGATCTCAGTCTCCCAGGTGGACAGCTTGGTGCGATCTTCCGCCAGATGGCTTTCCGATTCAGACAGCCCCGCGCGCGTCTGCTCCAGATCATCCAGCAACTGCCTGGAGCGCTCCTGCTGGTGTTTAATCGTCTGTTCGATGCGGGCGACTTCTGAACCCAGCGAGTAATAGGTCGCCTGAACCGTGTTGAACACATCGCCGCGATCAGCGTGGTCCACGCGGTATTTCTCAATCGCTGTATCAACCTGCTGATGCTCGGCGTGTACCGACTCCAGCTTCACTTCCAGTTCGGCAATCGCCTGGGTTGCTTCGCGCACCTGGGCATCCAGCACCTGCCACTGCAGCCCCTGCAGCTGAGCCTTGAGATCCCGCTCTTCGGTCTTTAATTCGCTGTACTTCTCGGCTGCCTGCGCCTGGCGCTGCAGATGCTGCAACTGACGCTCCAGCTCGTCGCGCAAGTCCGTCAAACGCTCCAGATTTTCCAGCGTGCGGCGCATGCGACTCTCGGTTTCCTTGCGGCGCTCCTTATACTTGGAGATTCCGGCGGCTTCCTCGATAAAGACACGCAGGTCCTCAGGCTTGGATTCAATCAACCGGGAGATGGTGCCCTGTTCGATGATCGCGTAGCTGCGGGGCCCCAAACCAGTCCCCAGGAAGATGTCGGTGATATCGCGACGGCGGCACTTGGTGCCGTTCAGGAAGTACTCTGACTGGCCCTCACGAGTAACCAGGCGCTTGATTGACACCTCGGCGTAGCTGGCATATTCACCGCCGATACCTCCGTCGCTGTTGTCGAAGATCAGCTCGATGAACGCCTGTCCGACGGGCTGGCGGTTTACTGAGCCGTTGAAAATAACGTCGGCCATGGATTCGCCGCGCAGGTTCTTGGCCGAACTTTCGCCCATGACCCAGCGCACGGCGTCGATGACATTGGATTTCCCGCAGCCATTGGGGCCCACTACAGCGCACATATTGCTGGGAAAATTGACCGTGGTCGGGTCGACAAAAGACTTGAACCCTGCCAGCTTGATTGACTTTAGTCGCATATAACCTTAAGTATCAATTGTATCTTACTGTTTTTTATAGGTTTATGTCGCATGGGAGCGGATCATTCACCGACAAGGAAACACTATATGTAGTGTATAGGCTTTGCCGGGACAACACTATGCCTGACACCGAAAAAGCTGGTAATTGGCCTTAGCCGGGATAACGCCAGAGCTCTCAGGTATCGCGCGGCTGCAAAACGATGGGCAGGGGATCGTTGCCAGTAGAAGGTTCCAGCGGCCCCGCGCGGCCCAGCCAGGTAGCACCGGATTCGCCCGGCGTGCCATCAGGCGAGACCTGCACCACCACGACTACCGATTCAGATTCCGACAGCTTCTGCCCCGCCATCGAGTTGGTGTCATCAAGACGCAGCGTAACAGGCAGCTGGTCACCGCGCAGGCGCTGCACGGCAATTGGCATACGGCTGTCTGAGGCGGCACTTCTGGCCAATACGAACACGGTATCGGAAGACGCCAACTGCGCGCCATCCGGAAGACTGACAGTGACGCTGACACCCGTGGCCAAACCCGCTTCCGCCGCGCCGGGGGCTAGCCCATCGCCAGCCATACCGTCTGCACCAAGGCGCTGCCGCGCACTGGCAATGACGCTGGCAATCATCCTGCCGTTATCTGAATTGGGCGCCTCCATGGCCATAAGCCGCTCCCAGTACTCAATGGCCGCGCGGTACTGGCCCTGCTCAAAAGACGCCATACCCAACAACCCCAGCGCCGTGCGCTGGTGCGGATCAATGGCCAGCGCCTGCTCGGCCTGCATGCGTGAGGCATCGTCCAGAGTGCGGTTGGACGCCAGATAACCGGCCTGAGCTGCAAAGGCCAGCGCCTGCGCATCTTCCGGAGCCTGACGGGCCAGTTCGCCATAGCTATCAGCGGCCCGCGCATAGTTCTGTTGGCCCATGTAGTAACGGCCCAGCAGTGCGATATAGTTCAGGTTGTCAGGGCGATCCTCTGCGCGCGCCTGAATCTGCGCCATCAGCTGCTCGGTTTCCCGGGGCGTGCTTTCGTCAGTCAGCGCCTGCAACTGGCGCGTGATCAGCACGTCAGGCGCAGCACCCAGCTGCAGGTATAACAAGCCGGACGCCAGTGCGACCACGGGAAACAAAATCCAGCGGGGAAACCCCTGCCCGGCGCTATCTCCCACGGCGGGCTCATCTACACCCTGCTGCTCATCCTCAAGCAGGCGTAAGCGCGCATCGTCGGTCAGCCCCTCTGCACCCTCCTGGGCCAGTTCAGCCTCGCGCAGCCGATACCACTCGACATTGGAGCGCATCAGATCCTCATCCACACCCTCTCCCGGGCGCCGCTTTGGAAAGGCATAAAACAGCGCGCTCAGTAGCAACAGCACACCACAGGCCAGCACAAAAAAGGTCAAGATTTTTTCTCCGACTGATCCAGCAGGGATTGTAAATGACGACGATCATCGTCACTCAAAGGCGCGTCAGCCTGCGCCGGATTCTGCGGACTACGGCGCGTTCGCAGCGTCATGAAAACAACGGCCAATCCCGCCAGCACCAGCAGCGCAGGCGCCAGCCACAATATGATAGTGGCACCACTGAAACGCGGCCGATAGCGCACAAACTCGCCATAGCGCGCCACCATATACTCCAGAATTTCGTCATCGCTGGCGCCTTTTTCAAGCTGCTGGTGCAACAGTTTGCGCAAATCCTGCGCGATAGGCGCATTCGAATCAGCGATATTCTGGTTCTGGCATTTGGGGCAACGCAGCTCGGCGCTGAGCGCCTGGTAACGAACCTGCAGGGCAGGATCGCTGAATTCATAGGTTTCGATAACCGCCACTGCCTGCAGGCTGACAACGCTCAGCAACAGCACCTGGCAAATCCGCGCTAGTTTCATCAACTGGCTCCCGCGACAGCTTGTGCCGCCAGCAGTTCCTCATAAATGGGCTGCAGGATTGTGGTCCAGACACGCTCATCGACAACGCCCACATGCCGGTAACGAATCACCCCCCGGGCGTCGACAAGGTAGGTTTCGGGCGCACCATAAACGCCCAGGTCCAGCCCCAGGGTGCCCTCGGCATCGACGATATTAAACTGATACGGGTTACCAAGGTCGCGCAACCAGCGCAGTGCGTCAGCATCAGCATCCTTGTAATTGACACCAACGATCGGCACACCGTTATCCGCCAGATACTGCAAGTAAGGATGCTCCACCCGGCACGACACGCACCACGTCGCCCATACGTTCAGCAGGCTGACCTGCCCCTCGATATCAGCACGCGTGAGAGTGCGCTGCTCGCCCAGGCTGGGCAGACTGAACTCTGGCACAGGCCGATCGACCAGGGCGGAAGGCATCTCGCGCGGATCCAAAGAAAGACCTCGAAACAGGAACAGCGCCAGGCCAATGAACAACAGCAACGGCAAAAACAGCTTCAGTCTAGGCGCCATGCAACACCTCACGGGCGCCGGCGCGGGCCGCGCTGCGCTGCCTTCTGTAACGCTTGTCCATGACTGTAGCGAATGAGCCCAGCCCCATCATGATTGCGCCCAGCCACATCCAGCGCACCATCGGCTTGTAGTGCAGGCGCATCGCCCATGCTCCCTGCTCGCCTATTGGCTCGCCCATTGCAACAAACAGATCGCGGAATAAGCCGGCATCGATCGCCGCTTCAGTCATTATCTGCCCACTGGCCAGATAACGGCGTTTTTGCGGGGCCAGCGTAGCGATCAGTTCGCCGTTCTGGTAAACCTCGAAACGCGCCTCGTCTGCGGTGAAGTTGGGGCCGCGCGCCGCTACCAGATCGACAAAGCGGAATTCGTAGCCCGCCAGCGTTTCGGACTGCCCGGGCACCATCTTCAGGTCGTGCTCAACATTGTACTGGCTGGTGGCGACAACACCGACGATACAGGCCGCAAAGCCCAGGTGTGCCAGCACCATTCCCCAGTAACTTGGCGTCAGCCGGCGCAGGCCTCGCATCACATTGTTTGCACTGCGAACGCGGAACCACATATCTTTTGCCAGGCCAAACAGCAGCCAGGCGGCCAGCATCACAGCCAATGCCACCCAGACGTTGTAGTCGGCATGCAGAAGCGGCAGGGTGACACCGCACACCACAGCGGCCAGCGCAGGTACCAGCAACTCTGCCCGCCACCGCGCGGTGGCGTCGCTTTTCCAGCGCGACATCGGCCCGATACCCATGAAGGGCACCAGCAAAGCCATTAACGGCACGAACACCGCATTGAAATACGGCGGGCCGACGGAATACTTGCCCTGCCCCAGCGCGTCCATGATCAGCGGGAACAGCGTGCCAAACAGCACCGTCAGCGTAGCGGCCAGGAATACCACGTTGTTGACCAGCAACAGACTCTCACGCGACACCCAGGCGAAACTGACGCGGCTGCTCACCGCCGGCGCGCGCACGGCGTAGAGGGCCAGTGATCCACCGACAACGATGGCCAGGAATACCAGGATAAACAGCCCACGCTCCGGATCAGTGGCAAAGGCGTGCACCGAGGTCAAGACACCCGAGCGCACCAGGAAAGTACCCAACAGACTCAGGGAAAAGGCGAAGATCGCGAGCAGCACCGTCCAGCTCTTGAACAGCCCCCGCTTTTCAGTCACCGCCAGTGAATGGATCAGCGCCGTGCCGGCAAGCCATGGCATAAAGGATGCGTTCTCTACGGGATCCCAGAACCACCAGCCGCCCCAGCCAAGCTCATAATAGGCCCACCAGCTGCCCAACATGATGCCCAGGGTCAAAAATCCCCAGGCCACATTCGTCCACGGCCGGGACCAGCGTGCCCAGGATGCATCCAGGCGGCCACCCAACAGCGCAGCGATGGCGAAGGCAAACGCCACTGAGAACCCCACATACCCCATGTAAAGCAGTGGCGGATGGATAATGAGGCCAGGATCCTGTAACAGCGGGTTAAGATCATTGCCGTCGGCAGGGATGCCGGGAAGCAGGCGCTCAAACGGATTGGAAGTGAGCAGCGAGAATGACAGAAAGCCCACGCCGACAGAGCCCATCACCGCCAGCACCCGTGACAGCACCAGCAATGGCAACTGCGGGCTGAGCACCGCAACCGCTGCCGTCCACAGTGCGAGAATCAACACCCACAGCAGCAACGATCCCTCATGATTACCCCACACGGCAGAGAACTTGTACATAGCAGGCAACAGGCTATTACTGTTGGCTGCCACCACCTTGACCGAGAAATCGTCCTGCAGAAAAGCGATGGTCAGGCAGACAAAACTGATTGCGGTGAAGAACAACAGCCCCACGGCCAACCCGGGTGCCAGCGCCATGGCGGCTGTATTGCGGCGCCACGCGCCCCACAGCGGCACGGTGGTGAGGATAACGGCCAGGCACAAGCTGATTATCAGGGCGAAATGCCCTACTTCAGGGATCATTTGGCGTTACCTTTGTGATCAAAGCCGGATTTTTCCAGCGCGTCCGCCACTTCCGGCGGCATGTAGTTTTCATCGTGTTTGGCCAACACTTCAGAAGCTTCCAGCACACCGTCGTTACCCAATACGCCCGACGCGACAGCACCCTGCCCCTCGTCGAACAGATCGGGCAGTATGCCGCGATACACCACCGGTACCGTGGCCTGGTAATCCGTGAGTTCAAAGCGCACTTCCAGGCTCGTGGCACTGCGCTGCACGCTGCCTTCCTTGACCATTCCACCGACTCGCAGGGGCTGCCCGATCGGGGCGAGGCCGGCCGCCACGTCCGTGGGCGGGAAGAACAGGTTAATGTTGCCACGCATGGCATAAACCACAAGGCCCACGGCGGCACTGGAAAACAGGATGACGAACAGTACCAGGTAGAGTCTTTGCTTCCTGACGGGGTGCATTACTGCTCCTTGGCCGCCTTGGCTTCAGCGGCATTACGTTTAACCTGCGCGCGCAGGAGCGCCAAATGACGACGCCGACGGCGCAGGGGCATGACCAACATGGCTACCAGCACTAACAGCGTGATCAGGTAGGCTGACCAGACGAACGCGCCATGACCATCCATCACCAGCGCCGCCTGCAGGGTGCTGAAATACATCAGTCCACGCTCTCCGTCGCGGCCAGCTTCCTCACCCAGTTGGTACGGGATTCACGCTCTACCAGCTCGGCGCGCATATTCATCAACAGGGCACAGGTAAAAAGCGCGTAAAACGCGGCTATCATCAGCAACAGGGGGTACAGCATACTCGGGTCAATCGTCGATTCACCGGTGAATTTGATGGACGCGGGCTGGTGCAAGCTATACCACCAGTCTACCGACTTGTAGATGATCGGGATATTCACCATACCCACCAGGCTCAGCACAGCGCAGGCCTTGCCCGCCGCTTCTTTATTGTCATACGCCTCGTACAGGGCGACAACACCCAGGTACAGGAACAGCAGGATCAACATGGACGTGATGCGGGCATCCCAGACCCACCAGGTGCCCCAGGTCGGCTTGCCCCAGATGGCGCCCGTCACAAGCGCTACAAAGGTGAGTGCCGCGCCGATGGGTGCCACGCATTTCATCGCGACATCCGCCATTTTCATCTTCCAGATCAGGCTGACGGCGCCGGCTATGGCCATCACATAATAGCCTGCCAGAGCCACTACCGCCGCCGGTACGTGGATATAGATAATGCGATAACTGTTGCCCTGGCGAAAATCAGGCGCAGTGAACAGCAGGCCCCACACCGCACCGCCAATCAGCGCGATCAAAGTGATGGGCACCAGCCAACGCAGGATGCTCCCGGAAATGGAGTACAGCCAGGGGGGCGAGCCGAGTTTATGGAAGAAGGTCCACATGCTGCGCGAATTATACAGAGAGGCCGGCGCTGGACAACCAATTGTCCACATTCCGGCAACGAAACTGGCGGGTATTGTCAGGCATCAACGCTGATTCTGAGCCCGGCGGCAATCGCCAGTGGCGCCAGCGCCACGGCCAGGCACAACATAGCGCCCAGTATCGCCAGATAGGGGGCTGCCGGCGCGCCCAGAACAGCGCCGTTGACCGCAGCGCTGCCAAAGATCAGCACCGGCATATACAGGGGCAGAATCAGTAAGGAAATGAGCATGCCACCGCGCTTGAGGCCCACGGTTAACGCGGCGCCAATACCCCCCACCAGGCTCAGCACCCCTGTGCCCAACAGCAGGCTGACAACCAACGCGGGTATGGCGGCCCCAGGCAGGTTCAGCATGAGTGCAAACACAGGAGAGATCAGCGCCAGCATCAGGCCGGTGATCAGCCAGTGTGCGGCTATATAAGACAAAACAGAGATATACAGCGGCTGTGGGGACAGCAGCAGCTGCTCCAGGCTGCCGTCATCAAAATCACTGCGAAACACAGCGTCAGAGGTCAGCAGGTTTGACAGCAGCGCGATAATCCACAGGATACCAGGCGCGAATCCAGCGAGCTTGTCCGGTGCGGGGCCCAATCCAAGCGGAAACAGCGCGACGACCATGGCAAAAAACAACAGGGGGTTGGCGATTTCTATCGGACGGCGCACGGCGAGTACCAGTTGGCGCCGCAACAGGCGATAGCAGAACGCCGCTGTAGAGGGCGAAGTCATGACAGCAAGCCCTCAACAAGGCTCAGAGCGCGCACCTGATAGTCAACCTGCAGCAACTGGTGTGACGTCAGGACGACCGCTCCGCCCGCCTGTACATGACGCAGCATCAGTGACTCGAGTTCAGACACGCCGCGACGGTCTATCGCGGTAAACGGTTCGTCGAGGAGCCATAGCGGGCTGCGCGAGAGATACAACCGCGCCAGATTTACGCGCCTGTGTTGGCCCGCCGACAAGGCATGACTGGGGCTGTCCTCATAACCCGACAAGCCCACCTGTGCCAGGGCTTCATCGATCTGCTGGTCACTGTATTGCGCCTCGCCCGAGACATGCCAGGCCAGATTCTCTCGCGGTGTCAGCAGCGCTTTGACGGCACTGTGGTGGCCAAGGTACAGCAGCGGCACATGGCGGGTCACCGTGCCGGTAAAACCGTAGCGCGACAGCCCTGCGAGAATGCGCATCAGGCTGGTTTTACCCGCGCCATTGGCCCCCTCTATCTGTATCAGATGACCGGGCAGCACCTCAAACGCCAGGTTTTCAAACAGCTCGCGCCCACCGCGCTCCAGGGAGAGGTCTGCCACGCTCATGAAAACGCCGCCGCTGGAGGCGTTGTCTGACACTACAAATTAACCACGTTGATGGCGGGGATATAAAGCTCAGGATCAGTGGCCACAGCATCACGCTGTAAGGTCAGGGCACCGAAATCAAACAGCTGTGTATCGGCCAGCTGTGAAGGCGCCACGTTGCGGATGCTGCGAAAAATAGTTTCAGTGCGGCCGGGATACTCACGCTCCCACTGGGCCAGCATCTTTTTTACCTGCACTCGCTGGAGGTTCTCCTGCGAACCGCACAGGTTGCAGGGAATGATGGGAAACTGCTTGTAGCGCGCAAACCGGGCCAGGTCTTTCTCTTTACAGTAAGCCATCGGACGAATCACAATATTGCGCCCGTCATCACTGAGCAGTTTCGGCGGCATGGCCTTTAAACTGCCGTTAAAGAACATATTGAGAAACAGGGTTTCCACGATGTCATCGCGATGATGGCCCAGCGCTATTTTGGTCGCCCCGATATCCTGCGCAAAACCATACAGGCTGCCACGGCGCAGGCGTGAACACAGCCCGCAGGTCGTCTTACCCTCGGGAATGACCTCTTTCACAATGCTGTAGGTGTCTTTCTCCAGAATGTAATAAGGCACCTGCAACGCCGCCAGATAGGCCGGCAGCGTCTCTTCGGGGAACCCCGGCTGCTTCTGGTCCAGGTTTACGGCGACGATTTCAAACTCTATGGGCGCATTGAGGCGCAGGTTGAGCAGGATATCGAGCATGCCGTAAGAGTCCTTGCCGCCAGACACACAGACCATGACCTTGTCGCCGTCCTCGATCATGCTGTAATCAACGATGGCATTGCCAACGTTGCGCCGCAGCCGCTTCTGCAGCTTGTTGAATTCGGTTTTGTCCTTACGTGAAAGTTCTTGCACGGGTGTCTGGCTGTCGCTACTGGATTTGCCGCGCAGTTTACTCGTTACACTCAGGCCCCGTCCACCCAGCGTCGCAGTGATGGGAATGGGTCAAGGCCGTATGTTCGCTTGTTTTTTGTGCCAATTGCCATGACAATGTGCGCCCCTGAAAGCCCTATTTCACTATCCTTAAGAGGAACGTCCAACGATGAAACAACCCGTTCGAGTGACCGTGACCGGTGCCGCAGGCCAGATCGGCTATGCCCTGCTATTCAGAATCGCCTCTGGCTCAATGCTGGGTGATGACCAACCCGTCATACTGCAGCTGCTGGACATCACTCCCGCGATGGAAGCGCTGAACGGCGTCAAGATGGAACTGGAAGACTGTGCCTTCCCGCTACTGGCTGGCATCGTCTGCACCGATGACCCTAACGTGGGCTTCAAAGACACCGACTATGCCCTGCTGGTTGGCGCACGGCCGCGCGGCCCCGGCATGGAGCGCAAAGACCTGCTGGAAGCCAACGCGGCTATTTTCTCCGTGCAGGGCAAAGCGATCAACGACAACGCCAACCCCAACATCAAGGTGCTGGTAGTGGGCAACCCCGCCAATACCAACGCCCTGATTACGCAGCGCAATGCGCCTGCCATCGATCCGCGTAACTTCACCGCCATGACGCGCCTGGACCACAACCGCGCCAAAACACAGATTGCCCTTAAAACCGGCAAGACGGTCAACGATGTCAGCAACATGACCATCTGGGGCAACCACTCTGCCACCCAGTACCCTGACCTGTTCAACACCAAAGTTGATGGCAAGCCGGCGATCGACATGGTTGAGCAAAGCTGGTACGAGGAGGAATTCATCCCGGTTGTGCAACAGCGTGGAGCCGCCATTATCAAAGCGCGTGGCGCTTCATCGGCTGCTTCGGCGGCCAACGCCGCCATCGACCACATGCGCAGCTGGGCACTGGGCACCGAGGGCGACGACTGGGTTTCCATGGGCGTCTACAGCGATGGCTCTTACGGCATCACCGAGGGCCTGATCTATTCCTTCCCATGCCGCTGCAAAGACGGCGACTGGAGCATTGTGCAAGGCGCCGAGGTTGGCGAATTCAGCCGCACCAAAATGAGCGCTACCGAGCAGGAACTGACCGAAGAACGCGACGCAGTTCAGCACCTGCTGCCGTAGGCGATTTCACGGAAGTTGCCATTACCGTCGGGATCGGCGTTGCATTTGTAGCCGTAATCGGGCAGCAAGCGCTTCGCCCCGACGTTGGCACTGCCTGGCAGTGCCGTTTGCCAAACCACCTGGAACAGACACCCACCCATGACTGAATCAGCCAAGAGCTACCACCACGGCAATCTGCGCGCCGAACTGCTGGATACCGCCATATCCCAGTTACGAGAAACCGGCGCGGAGGATTTGAGCCTGCGCGCGTTAGCCCGGGCTATCGGTGTTTCGCAAACGGCCCCGTATCGTCACTTTTCTGATAAAGGTGAACTGCTCGCGGCAATGGCGACTCGGGGCTATCGCGACCTGCTGACCGCGCTGCGGGCAGCCGGTGAAGCCACCGACCCGTGTCCTCAGGAGCAGCTGGTGGCCTTTGCGCACGCCTATGTTGATTACGCTGCAGCCAATCCGCAGTTATTCAAGCTGATGTTCGGCCCGGCAGTACAGCCCACGCAAAAATATCCCGAACTGCGCGCGGCAAGCCGCGACACCTTTCAGTTAGTGCAGGAAATTCTGCTCAGCGGCGTAAACAGCGGTGTTTTCAAGGCGGTGGAAGACATCACTTACCTGACCAACGCGGCATGGTCCAGCATCTATGGGCTGGCAACGCTGCGCGTCGACGCGCCAGATTTGTTCGAGCGCTACATTGACCTGCGCAAACAGGTAGACGTCGGTGTGCATACGTTTATCGCCGGCATCAGTACCTCGCAGTAAGGGCACACCCTCCGCTTCCTCGCAGTGTCCCATCGAGTGCAGCGCTTACAGCTCCCGCAATAGCGCCACCGGCGGGCTGGACACCACCCGGCGACAGCTGAATACGCCCAGTACCGCGACCACTACCATTCCCGACAGCACGCCGATCAGCCAGATTCCCGGTGTGGGTGAGTAGTGCATGTCCATAACCCAGGACTGCAGGATATAGACCGAGAACTCGGCCGCGACGGTCGCCAGAATACCGGCGAACAACCCCAGTGCGGCAAACTCGATCAGCAGGCCCCCGAGGATCAGGCCGCGTCTTGCGCCCAGTGCGCGCAGGATAGCGCTTTCATGCATGCGGGCATCGACACTGGCCTGCACACCGGCCACCAGCACCAGTGCGCCTGCCGCAATGATCACGCCCAGCACCAGCTCGATAGCGGCAGAGACCTGGTTGACGATACTGCGAATCTGCTCGACCACCACATCCATCTCAATCACCGTTACCGTGGGAAACGCCCTGATAAACTGATTGAGAAAACTCTTCTCCGTTTTTTCCAGGTGGAAACTGGTCATGAAAGTGGCCGGATAGTTGGCCAGCAGGCGCGGCGGAAACACCAGAAAAAAATTGGGCTGCATGGATTGCCAGTCCAGCTCACGAATACTGGATACCGTCGCCTCCAGAGGCTGTGAGCCGACCTGAAACCCCACCACATCGCCCACTTTGATTTCCTGGCGCTCGGCAAATTCGCGCTCCACCGATACCAGTGCTTCTTCTGTATCAGGCGCCCACCACTGGCCAGCGACCAGCTGATTGTCTGCGGGCACGGTATCGGACCAGGTAAAATTGACCTCTCGCTGACGCCGATTCTGCTGCCTGTCTTCGGTTTGCGGCAGGTCGATGCCATTCACCGCCATAATGCGCCCGCGAATCATCGGATACAGCGCCTGGCTGTCGATATTTTCGGCGCGCAACATCTGGTCAACCGGTTGCACTTCATTGGGACCAATGTTGATAACAAAATGATTGGGCGTATTCTCGGGGAGCTGCGTCTGCCACTCGTCGATCAATGAAGTGCGCACCAGCAGCAATACGAGTAGCAACATGATGGCCATGCCGAAGATCACAACCTGCAGTGCATTGGCGGTACCGCGACGCTGCAAGCCGGCCAGAGCCAGCCGCCAGATACTGCCTGCGCTCATGCCCACCAGGCGCCCGCCCTTGAGCAAGGTCATGGCCAACCCCAGCCCCAGCACAACGGTGATTGCGAGCCCGGCCAGCACCGCTGCGGTGAGCTTCCAATCCTGGCTGTACCACCACATCAACAAGGTCACTGCGAGTAAGCCGACCAGATAATCACTGATGGTGCGACGGTTTTCATCCGGCGTATCGCGCCGCAGCACCCGCAGCGGACTCGCCAGACCCAGGCGACGCAGCGGTGGCCACGCAAACGCCAGCAGGCAGGTCAGGGAAGTCGCAGCGCCAATGGCATAAGGGCGCAAACCCGCAGGGCCGGGCTGCACCGGCAACTGGTCTTCAAACACGGCAAAGAATGCCGCCTGCAAGGCCCAGCCAAGCAGGCAGCCAGCAGCCGTTGCCGCCACGCCCAGCAGCAGCAGGCTGCCACCGTAGAGCCGGTTGATGGCGGCGGAGGTCGCGCCAAGACTTTTCATAATGGCGACATAATCCGTGTGCCGCTCACTGAAGCGACGCGCCGCCAGAGCGATCGCAACACCGGCCAACACCACCGCCAGACTTCCCGCCAGCAGCAGGAAACTCTCGGCACGCTGCAGCGCTGAGCCGATCCCGGGCTGCCCCTGGCTGACATCAATCAGACGCTGGCCATCCCCCAGCCGCTGCTTCACCTGTTCCTTGAATTCGCCCAACGCCAGCGCCTCTCCAGCATAGAGCTGCCGATACTCCACGCGGCTGCCAGGCTGCACCACACCGGTCGCTTCGATGTCGGAATAATGCATCAGCACACGCGGCCCGTAGCCGTAGAAGGACGCTGCCTGATCCGGTTCGGAGCGCGCTGCCGCCGTCACAGTGAACTGTGCGTCGCCAATACCGACCTGCTCGCCAATGGCCACGTCCAGCAGCGGAAACAGACGCGAATCCAGCCACACCTCGCCAGTCGCAGGGCCCTGTGTTGCGGGCAGCACCGGGCCGAAAGGTTGCTCACTGAAGGTGAGTTCACCGCGCAAAGGGTAGCGATCCGTCACCGCCTTGACCGACGCCAGCGACATCTTGTCATCACCGACATACACCATTGAGGGGAAGGTGAGCGTTCGGGCCGTGGCGAGCCCCGCCGCTGCGGCATCGTCCAGCCACTGCGCAGGCAGTTCTGTGCGGCCCTCCACCACCGCATCAGCGGCCAGGAATCGATGGCTCTCCTGCTCCAGCGCACTTTGTAGCCGGGTGGTGAACGCGCTGATGCCAGCAACAACACCCACGGCCAACACCAGCGCCATGATCAATACGCTCAACTCCCCGCCGCGCCAGTCTCGCGCCAGCATCCGCGTTGCGGTTACCGACATGGCTCAGGACTCCTCAACCAGGCTGCCGCCTTCCATACACAGACGGCGCTCGCAGCGCGCGGCGAGCGTGGCGTCGTGCGTTACCAGAACGAGCGTGGTGCCCTCCTCGCGGTTGAGGTCGAACAACAAATCGACGATGTGGGTACCGGTGCGAGTGTCGAGATTACCCGTGGGTTCGTCGGCAAATAAAATCGCAGGGCTGGTGGCAAACGCACGCGCTATCGCCACGCGCTGTTGCTCTCCGCCCGACATCTGGCGTGGGTAATGGTGCGCGCGCTCAGTCAGCTCTACCCGCTCCAGGAACAGCTCGGCCTGCTGGCGCGCATCGTCCGCACCCTTGAGTTCCAGCGGCAGCATGACATTCTCCAGCGCCGTCAGCGCCGGCAGTAATTGAAACGATTGAAAGACGAAGCCGATATGATCTGCCCTGAACAGTGCGCGACCATCCTCGTCCAACTGGCCCAGATCGGTATCGGCGATGATGACCTTGCCGCCACTGCCCTCATCAAGGCCGGCCAGCAGCCCCAACAGAGTTGATTTGCCAGAACCCGAGGCGCCAACAATGGCCACCGACTCCCCCGACTTGATTTCCAGAGAGATCCCTTTCAGTATCTCCAGCTCAGTTCCCGCCATCGGCACTTTCTTCTGGAGATTTTCAGCTTTGATCATGCAGCACTTCCTTTTTCGCATTGTACGCAGCGGCATTCTTCCCGGATTGCTGTGGCTGTGCTTTACCGCGAGCGCTCAGGCCAAGGCGCCACTGATCCTGGTGCTGGGCGATAGTATCAGTGCTGCCTATGGTATGTCTCTGGAACAGGGCTGGGTTTCCCTGATGGAACAGGAACTGGAAGCCTCACATCCCGGTACGCAGGTGGTCAACGCCAGTATCAGCGGCGAAACAACCGCCGGTGGCCTGCGGCGCCTGCCTGCGTTACTGCAGGAACACAAGCCGCAGTTGGTCCTGATCGAGCTGGGCGCCAACGACGGCTTACGCGGTTATCCGCTGAGCAATTTGCGCAGTAACCTCGCCCGTATGGTGCAGCAGTCACAAGAGGCCGGCGCTGACGTTATCCTGCTGCCTATGGAGATTCCCCCCAACTATGGCGGCCGCTATACCAAGGGCTTTCGTGAAAGCTTCTCTCAACTGGCCGAAGATGCACAGACCGGGCTGACTCCTTTTGTGCTGGACGGTGTCGCTACTCGCAGTGACCTGATGCAGTCCGATGGACTCCACCCCACCGTTGAAGCGCAACCTCTGTTATTGGCAAACGTTTTACCGGCCGTGGTTGCCGCACTGGAGTCACTGTGAGTAAGAAATGGTCCTGGGACGCCCTGCAACAGGTTGATCGCGATCGCGTCTGGCACCCCTACGCCTCGGCTACGGACGCTCCCGAGGTGTATCCAGTCGTTGCCGCCAATGGTGTGCGCCTGGAACTGGCCGACGGGCGAAAGCTCATCGACGGCATGGCCTCCTGGTGGTGTGCCATTCACGGCTACAACAACCCGGTGCTGAATCGCGCCGCAAAGCTACAGCTGGAAAAGATGTCACACGTCATGTTCGGCGGCCTGACACACCCTCCAGCGGTTCGCCTGGCGCAGTTACTGTGTGAACTCACTCCTGCCAGCCTCGATCGGGTATTTTTCAGTGACTCCGGCTCCGTTGCGGTGGAAGTCGCTTTGAAGATGGCCATCCAGTATTGGTACTCCGTCGGCAAACCAGAAAAACAGAAGCTGGTAGCGCTGCGCAATGGCTATCACGGCGACACCTTTGGAGCCATGTCCCTGTGTGATCCGGTGACAGGCATGCATCACCTGTTTGGCGATGTGCTGCACCAGAATTACTTCGTTAGCGCGCCTCAAAGCGCCTTCGACGAGAAGTGCCCTGAAGGGGAACTCACCGAAATGACCGAGTTGCTCAGTGCCAGGCACCATGAGATTGCTGCAGTCATTGTAGAACCCATCGTCCAGGGCGCCGGCGGTATGCGTTTTTACAGTCCGGACTACCTGGTCAAGCTGCGCGCCCTGTGCGACGCTTTCGATGTATTGCTGATCTTTGATGAAATCGCGACCGGCTTTGGTCGCACCGGCAAAATGTTCGCTCTGGAACACGCTCAGGTGGAGCCTGACATTCTGTGTCTCGGCAAAGCACTCACCGGCGGCTACATGACGCTTGCCGCCACTTTGTGCAACGCACGCGTGTACACCGGCATCAGTGACGGCGAAGCCCGGGCACTGATGCATGGCCCCACGTTCATGGGCAACCCGCTGGCCTGCGCGATAGCCACAGCCAGTATCGAGTTATTGTTATCCATGCCCTGGCAGCGCACAGTGCAGCGTCTGAACCAGGAACTGGCGGCGGGTCTGGCGCCTGCGGCTGAACTGCACGGAGTGAGTAACGTGCGCACCCTGGGTGCTATTGGCGTGATCGAACTGGATCAGCCTGTCGATATGGAACAGATACAGCCGATGTTTGTTGAACACGGTGTCTGGGTAAGGCCCTTTGGCAAACTGGTCTATGCAATGCCACCGTTTGTCATGAGTTGCAATGATGTTGCCAGCCTTACTGCGGCCATGGTGGAGGTCGTACGCAAGGTTGTACAATAACTCGGCCCTTCTCTATAGTGACAGGCTAATCGTCCAAGCAACGTCTGGCCTCCATGTCGCGAAGAGTACAAAGCCCCCTGCAACGCCAGTTCTATGAGGTGATCTTCGGCACGGAGACGCCTGCCGGCAAATGGTTTGACATCGCTCTCATCACCGTGATCCTCGCCAGCGTCGCGGTCATCATGCTGGATTCTATCGATGACCTGCACCTGCGCTACGGCTTGCTCTTCCTGCAGATTGAGTGGGTTTTCACCCTTCTGTTTACGCTGGAATATTTCATCCGCATCTGGTGCAGCTCCAACCGAAAAGCCTACGTGCTGAGTATTTACGGCGTGGTGGATCTGCTGGCACTGCTGCCGACCTACCTCTCACTGTTGGTGCCACAGGCAGCGCCATTGCTGATCATCCGCATGCTGCGCATTCTGCGCATCTTCCGGGTGCTGCGTTTGCTGACGCTGCTGAACGAGGCCAACGAACTGGCCGCGGCACTGCACCGCTCTTCGCGCAAAATTTTCGTCTTTTTTTCCATGATGATTATCCTGGCGACGATTTTTGGCAGCCTGCTGTATGTGATCGAGGGCGCCGAGCACGGCTACAGCAGTATTCCCGAAAGCATCTACTGGGCCATCGTCACCATAACGACGGTTGGCTACGGTGACGTAGTGCCGCAGACCGCATTGGGTCGGGCCATTGCGGCCGTCGGCATGCTGATTGGTTACGCCGTTATTGCCGTACCCACCGGCATCCTGACGGCAGAGATAACGGTTGCACAGCAGGCCAAACGCGAACGCGAAGTGCGCCAGGCGCGCAACTGCAGCACCTGCGCCTGGGTAGAGCATGATGTGCAGGCACGTTACTGCCGCAACTGCGGCAGCTCACTGCCCCGCCCTGGCCACCAACCGGATGAACCAGAACCCGGGCAAGAAAGGCAATGAAGTCCAGGCTGCCTCTGGTTCTTAAACTGGCCGCGCCCGTTTTCCTTCTCGTTGGTGCGTTGCACTTGCTCTATGGCGTTGGAGCGGATGTGCTGCTGGGAGCAGGATTATCTGCAGAAGCAATATCCGACCCGGTACTGGACAGCCAGAATAGATTTTACGGTGTCTCTTTCACACTCTATGGCGTACTCCTGTTTCTATGCTCTACCGATCTGCAAAAGTACCGAGTTGTCCTGCAATGTGTTATCTGGGTATTCTTTGCTGCAGGTTTGGCCCGCCTCGTATCGATGGGTATCTATGGCATGCCTTCTACCCTGGTTTTACTGCTACTCGCGTCAGAATTGCTGCTTCCACCATTGCTTGCGGTATGGCTTCGCCGGGTGTTAAGCGAAAGCGAACGGGTCAGGGACATGGACGGCGCACGACCGTAAACTTTAAACTACATCGCGCGCTGAGATTTTCCCAAAGGAACACGCAATTTTGTCGTCATGTGCTCAGATAGGCCGGAATACAAAACACAAAGGCGTCCCTTTGATGTTTAATGCACGGGGACCGACTTTGAAAAGAATCCTTGTCTTCGGGAACTCTGGTTCCGGCAAATCGACGCTTGCCAGGAAGCTCTGCTCTACTTCAAATATGGCCCATCTGGATCTGGACTCTCTCGCATGGCAGAAAACAAGCCCGCCTGAAAGATCGCCTTTAGCAGTTTCAGAATTGGCCATCTCGGATTTTATTTCCTGCAACGAAAATTGGGTGATTGAAGGCTGTTACTCAGACTTGCTCGAAATTGCATTACCGTTTTCAAATGAAATTATCTACATGAATCTCTCTGTTGAAGCATGCATCGACAATGCAAGGAACCGCCTCTGGGAGCCCCACAAATATTCAAGCAAAGAGGCACAGGACAATAACCTGGAAATGCTGATCGCCTGGATTTCGCAGTACAGGGAAAGAACTGACACCTTTTCGGAGCTTGCGCATAAAGAACTGTATGAGCGGTATTCAGGTAAGAAAAGTACAATGACAGAGAACGACAAAGCATAGCAGGCCACTCAAACTCGCATTCGGCAAACGCTGCCAGGTGCTCCATCTGACTGGGCGTAGATAGTATGACAGAAAGCAACAGGCCTGATAAAACGCCTTTTCCCTGGGCAGCCATCTTCTCCGGAACTGGAGCCTCAATCCTGATCGCGGTTCTGGTAATTCGACCGAAATCAAATGAGCTCGTAGATATCGACCACGTACTGCAGTTTGGCGTTCTGTTGTGCATTATTGGCACAATAGCCGGGCTGTTTACCCATAAACTGCCCAACGCCCGGTTTGCTATCGCATTGGGTTTGGCGGGCATTACAGGGTTCTTCACTTTTGTCTTGTATGTACTGAGCTCTGGACACTAGTACCACCACCTCCTGAGCCCACACCGCGCAGGTAATAAGTCACGCGCAACGGGGGCTTCATTTCGCTATACTGCGCGCTCATCCAATACGCTGCTTCTCCTGATGCCAACTCCGCTGTACGACTACCGCAAATACTGGGCTGAATGCTTCGGCCCGGCGCCTCAGCTGCCGATGAGCCGCGCTGAAATGGACGCCCTGGGCTGGGACAGCTGCGATATTATTATCGTGACAGGCGACGCCTATGTGGATCACCCGAGCTTCGGCATGGCGGTGGTGGGCAGGCTGCTGGAAGCGCAGGGATTTCGCGTTGGCATCATCGCGCAGCCAGACTGGACCACAGCCGAACCCTTCAAGGTACTAGGGCGACCCAACCTGTTTTTCGGCGTCGCTGCGGGCAACATGGATTCGATGATCAACCGCTACACGGCGGACCGCAAGCGCCGCAACGATGACGCTTACACACCTGGCAACACGGGCGACAAGCGCCCCGATCGCGCCGTTATTGTCTACAGTCAGCGCCTGCGCGAAGCCTACCGTGACGTGCCGCTGGTGATTGGCAGCATTGAAGCGAGCCTGCGCCGCATTGCGCACTACGATTACTGGAGCGACAAGATCCGTCGCTCGATTCTGCTGGACAGTCGCGCCGACCTTCTTCTGTATGGCAACGCCGAGCGCGCCATTGTAGACGTAGCGCACCGCCTCGCCGCGGGAGAGTCCATCCACCAGATTCGCGATCTGCGCGGCACGGCCTTTGTGCGTAAACGCATACCCGATGGCTGGCACGAGATCGACTCCAGCAGTATCGACATTATTGGCCCGGTCACCGAGCCGGTGAATCCCTATATCGATACCACGAGCCCGAGCTGCGCCACCACGGCCAGTGAAGGGCAGGAAACCCTGGAGGCCGAGCCCGTCAAGCTGGTGGGAATGGTTGATACGAGCAAAGCCGACAGCGTTATCCGTATTCCCTCCTACGAGCAGGTTAAAAACGACAGCGCCCTTTACGCGCATGCGTCACGGATCCTGCACAAGGAAACCAACCCCTATAACGCGCGACCACTAGTGCAGGCGCACGGCGACCGCGAAGTATGGCTGAACAGCCCGCCTATCCCTCTTACTACGGAGGAGCTGGACTGGGTGTTCGAGCTGCCTTACACAAGGCTGCCGCACACCGCCTACGGTGAGGGACGCATTGCCGCTTACGAGATGATCCGGCATTCGGTCAATATCATGCGCGGCTGCTTTGGCGGCTGCACCTTCTGCTCAATAACCGAGCACGAAGGCCGCATCATCCAGAACCGCTCTGAAGACTCCATCATCCGTGAGGTAGAACGCATCCGTGATACCTCACCCGCGTTTACCGGCGTTATCTCGGATCTGGGCGGGCCCACCGCCAACATGTGGCGGCTGGCCTGCAAGAGTAAAGAAGTTGAAGCCAAGTGCCGCAAACTCAGTTGCGTGTTTCCCGGCATTTGCAAGAACCTGAATACCGACCAAAAGCCACTGATCAACCTGTACCGCCGCGCACGCAGCGTTCCCGGTGTCAAAAAAGTTCTGATCGCCTCTGGTTTGCGGTATGACCTGGCGGTAGAAACGCCCGAATACGTGGAAGAACTGGTGACGCACCACGTGGGCGGCTACCTGAAGATCGCGCCGGAACACACGGAAGAAGGCCCGCTGGATAAAATGATGAAGCCGGGCATCGGCAGCTACGATCGTTTCAAAGCCCTGTTTGAAAAGTACTCCAGAGCGGCAGGCAAAGAACAGTACCTGATCCCCTACTTCATCGCAGCGCACCCGGGCACCAGTGATCGTGACATGATGAACCTGGCCGTGTGGCTGAAAACCAACAACTTCCGCGCCGACCAGGTGCAAACGTTTTACCCATCGCCTATGGCCACCGCTACCGCCATGTACCACAGCAGCAAGAATCCCCTGAAAAAGGTCTCGCGTAACAGCGATACCATGCCAGCAGTGAAGGGGCTGTCACAGCGGCGCCTGCACAAGGCGTTCCTGCGCTACCACGACCCGGACAACTGGCCGACGCTGCGCAAGGCTTTGAAAAAAATGGGCCGCGCGGATTTAATCGGTAACGGCAAGCTGCATCTGGTACCGCCGCGACAGCCGGCCAAACGCCATGGGATCGTGACGCCAGATGCGCAAGCTTTTGCCACACAGCACAACGGCTTGCCGCGCACCCCGGCGGCTCCACGCCGGCAAAAACGCCGCCGTTAGGCCCTCAGCCACCTACCCAGTCCAAAGAATGCTGCGCGTGCCGCCCAAGTGCGAAAAACCCTGCTTTTTACAGTATCATACCGCCCGCATGACGGAGGCGCGATGAACAAGAAAATACTCTATCCACTATTGGTGCTGGGCCTGGGCTTCGGTGTTGCCTTTCTGGTTGCCACCAACAAACCCACCTTAACGCCGGTACCCCATGAACCGATAGCAGCAACCGTGCGCGTGCTGCAGGTGCAGTCCGCCAGTGAGTACCTCACCGTCACGTCACAGGGCACTGTGCAACCACGCAGCCAAAGCGAACTCATCCCTGAGGTGTCCGGGCGGGTGGTGTGGATTTCGCCGGCAATGGTCGGCGGTGGCGCCTTCAGTGAAGACGAGGTCTTGTTACGCATCGACGATGCCGATTACCGCAACACCTTGCAGCGCAGCCAGGCCGCCCTGCAACGCGCTGAAGTAGAAAATCGCTATGCGGCTGACGAACTCAAGCGCCTCGAAAGCCTGCAACAACGTCAACTCACCAGCCAGCAGCAGCTGGACAACGCGCGACGCGCCGCCCGGATTGCAGAAGCCAACCTGATCGACAGCCGAGCCGCGCTGGAGCAGGCGCAGCGCGACATGGCGCGCACCGAGCTGCGCGCACCTTTCGACGGCCTGGTGCGCTCGGAGCAGGTTGATCTGGGCCAGTTTGTTACGCGCGGCCAGAGTATCGGCACCATCTACGCCACAGACTATGTGGAAATCCGCCTGCCCATTTCCGCTGATCAGCTGGGCTTTCTGGGCTTACCACCGTCGGCGCGGGGCCAACTCGCTCCGGCCGATCGCCCACCGGTGACCATCGCCTCGGATTTTGGCGACACACGCCTGCTGTGGGAAGGCGAGCTGGTGCGCCTGGAAGCCGAGATCGATGAGCGTTCACGCATGATCTATGGCGTCACCCGGCTGGGTATGGAAGCGGTGAAAGACAGTCCGATTCTTCCGGTAGGCCTGTTTGTGCAAGCTGAAATCCGTGGTCGCAAGGTAGATGATGTTATCCGCCTGCCCCGCTCTGCCCTGCGCGACAACAATCAGGTGCTGGTGGTGGACAGCGAAAAGCGCCTGCGTTTTCGCCATGTATCACTGCTGCGAATGGAGCACGACGAGGTGCTGGTAGACGAGGGCCTTGCCGATGGCGAGTGGGTCTGCATATCGCCCATGCAAACCGTGGTTGACGGCATGCACGTCAATCCTGTCACGCAATAGGATCGCAGCACTGTGAAACACGCTATCGCCTGGTTCGTAAAAAACCCGGTTGCCTCCAATCTGTTGATGATGATTCTCGTGGTCTGCGGCCTGTTAGCGCTGCCTGCCACGCACCAGGAGGAGTTCCCGACACTCGATGTCGATGCCGTGCTGGTGACAGTGCCCTATCTGGGCGCTGCGCCCACAGAAGTTGAGTCGGCCGTCTGTGTGCGTATTGAAGAGGCCGTGGAGGGCACCGAAGGTATTGACCGTATCAGCTCCAGCGCCTCCGAAGGCTTCTGCTCAGTAAATATCGAACTGGTAGCCGGGGTGGATAAAACCAAGGTCGCCAATAATATTAAGAGTAAAGTCGACGCGATTGATGCCTTTCCCGCAGAGACTGAACAACCTGTCACCGCCGAGGTCACTATCATCGCCACCGTGCTGCAGATCGCGGTGTCGGGTCACGCAGACGAACGCACGCTGAAGCTGGTCGGGCAGAATCTGCGCGATGACATTGCCGCACTACCCGGTGTCTCCCAGGTGCAACTGCAATATGCCCGCGACTACGAGATCTCCGTCGAGGTATCCGAACAGACCCTGCGTCGCCACGGCCTGACACTGGCAGAAATTGGCCGGGCGATCGAGCGCAGTTCCCTGGACATCCCCGGTGGCTCGATCAAGACCGACGGTGGTGAAATCCTGCTGCGCACGAAGGGCCAGGCCTACACCGGTCAGGCCTTCGAAGATATTGTGGTGTTGACGCGCGTTGACGGCACCAATGTCACGCTGGGTGAAGTCGCAACGGTCGTCGATGGCTTCAAGGACGCCGATCTGCGCGCACGTTTTGACGGCGAACCGGCCGTGTCGATCAAGGTCTCGCGTGTGGGTGAGGAAGATGTGCTGGTGCTGGCAGAACGCGTCAAGACCTACCTTGAACAGGCGCGCAACGAAGTACCTGAAGGCATTGCATTGACCGTGTGGCAGGATGAGTCGCAGGATCTCGTTGATCGACTGGACGCCCTCACCAAAAATGCGCGCAGCGGCCTTATTCTGGTGCTGCTGGTACTCACCCTGTTCCTGCGCTTCAGGCTCGCGCTGTGGGTTGCAGCGGGTATTCCAGTGGCTTTGTTGGGTACGGTTGCCCTGTTCCCTGTTACCGGTATCTCGATCAGCACTATGTCGGTCATGGCCTTCATTCTGGTATTGGGAATACTCGTGGACGACGCCATTGTGGTCGGCGAGCGGGTGTATGCGCATGAACAACAGGGTATGGAGCGCACCCGCGCTGCGATATTGGGTACACAGGAAGTCTCTATCCCGGTGTTTTTCGGGGTATTAACGACCATGGCCACCTTCATCCCCATCGTCAATATCCCCGGCACCATGGGCGGCTTTTTCGCGCCACTGGGTTTTACCGTGATACTGGCGCTGGCTTTCAGCATCGTCGAATCGCAGTTCATCCTGCCATCGCACCTTGCGCACCGCAAAGCCGAACGGGTTATAAACCCCGATTCCACGGGCAAAAGAAGGCTCGTTGATCGCTGGTTGCTGCTACAACAGCGGGTCTCCAGGTCACTGGAAATAGCGGCGCAGCATTATTACCTGCCCGCAGTTCAACGGGCACTGCGCTGGCGCTATCTCACTGTGTCGATCGGCGTGGTCATACTGACCCTGACCATGGCGCTGTTCATCAGCGGCCGCATGCAGTTCCAGTTCTTCCCATCGGTCGAAGGCACCCACCTTTACGCCAAGCTGACCATGCCCGAGGGCACTCCCGTGGAGCAAACCGCCCTGGCCGTCAAACGCCTGGAGAGCGCTGCTGAAGTACTGCGCTCTGAGCTGGATGCCAATCTCGCTGACGGGGAACCGAGTAAAATCGCGCACATCTTCAGCAGTATTGGCGCGTTCCTTCCCAAGGGCAGCATCAGTGGAGACAGCACCGCGCAAAGCAACCTTGCCGAGATTGGCATCGAGCTCGACCTGCCGCGTAACTATTCGGGCACGCCTACCCGCGAGTTCGCCAACCGCTGGCGCGAACTGACCGGCGGTATCCCGGATGCCATTGAGCTGAGCTTCACCTCGGAGGCATTCGGCGTTGGCAAGGCAATCGAATTCGAGCTGTATGGCAAGAAGTTTGATGAGCTGCGCACTGCGGCGGCTGAACTGCGCGAGGCGTTGCGCACCTACAATGGCGTACTGGATGTCACAGACTCGTTCCGTGCCGGCAAGCAGGAAGTGCAGCTGGCCCTGCTGCCCGAGGCGCGGCACCTGGGTCTGACGCTGAGCGACCTCGGGCAGCAGGTCAGGCAGGCGTTTTACGGTTATGAAGCGCAGCGCGTTCAGCGCGGCAAGGATGACATCCGCGTGATGGTGCGCTACCCAGAGGGCGAACGACAATCACTGGGTGATCTGGAAGCGATGCGTATCCGCACTGCCGATGGCACCGAAGTGCCGTTCAGCAGTGTGGCGACGGCAACGCTGGCACGCGGCTACACCACCATACGTCGTGTCGACGGTCAGCGCGTGGTCAACGTCAGCGCTGACGTCAATCGCACAGTAGCAACGCCTGAAGCCACTATCAGCGCCGTCATCCGCAATGAGCTGCCGGACATTCTGGAGCGTCATCCCGGGGTCACTTTCGCGCTGGCCGGCGAGGCTGAGCAGCGCGACGAATCCATGGGGTCACTGATCAGCACTTCTCTGGTCGCGCTGCTGTTGATCTACGCGCTGCTGGCTATTCCGTTGCAATCGTACCTGCAGCCCCTGGTGATTATGAGCGTCATTCCGTTTGGCGCCGTGGGAGCGGTTCTCGGGCATTACCTGCTGAACATGGATCTGGTGTTCTTCTCGCTGCTGGGCATCGTCGCCCTGTCAGGCGTCGTCGTAAACTCCAGCCTGGTTCTGGTTGACTACATCAACACCCAGCGCCAGAGCGGCCAGAACCTTGAATGGGTAGTCGGCCATGCGGGGAGTGTGCGCTTTCGTCCGATCGTACTCACCAGCATCACAACCTTTGTCGGGCTGGTGCCCCTGATGATAGACAACACCATCTCTACCCACATGTTTACCCCCATGGCCACCGCATTGGCCTTCGGGGTGCTGTTTGGCACACTGATCACACTGTTCATCGTACCTTCCCTGTACCTGATTCTTGAAGATTTCCTGATAAAAACCGGCCACAGGCAGCGCCTGCCTGATGAAAATGCGCTCTACACGGGCAATGAAATAGAATAGCGCCGGGCGCCCTCCCGCCATTGAGTTTTTCAATCGCGCCTTTAGTTTTAATTGATTAGGCACTTGTCATTGTGTGTACTATCTTAGTACCACCACAATTGTTGTGGTGGTACTAACGCGTATTCAGGAGAAGCAAGCATGTCATTGAAAGGCAGCCAGACAGAACAAAACCTCAAAGACGCCTTTGCCGGCGAATCCCAGGCCAACCGTCGCTACCTCTACTTCGCCGCCAAGGCTGATGTAGAAGGCTACAACGATGTTGCCGCCGTCTTCCGCTCCACCGCAGAAGGCGAAACGGGTCACGCACACGGCCACCTCGAGTATCTGGAGGAAACAGGTGATCCCGCGACCGGCCTGCCCATCGGCGGCACGTCAGACAACCTGAAGGCCGCGATCGCCGGTGAAACCCACGAGTACACTGATATGTACCCCGGTATGGCCAAAACCGCTCGCGATGAGGGCTTTGACGAAATCGCAGACTGGATGGAAACACTGGCCAAGGCTGAGCGCAGCCACGCCAACCGCTTCCAGAAGGCACTCGACACACTCGACGCCTGATCCGTCAAGGCGACGGGCCCACCGCGGTTGGGCCCGTCTCTAACCATCCGCACCTTGGCCAGCCACGAGGGGTTCGCACTTGAGAGAAGGAAGCCTGGAGGCGCCCACGCGCCACCCGATTGAATGGAAATCTGAAAAATACTGGGATAAAAACGATCTCGAGCAGGAGTTGGAGCGCGTTTACGACATCTGCCACGGTTGCCGTCGCTGCGTCAGCCTGTGCGATTCTTTCCCTACCCTGTTTGACCTCGTCGACGAATCCGAAACCATGGAAGTCGATGGCGTCGATAAAGCCGATTACATCAAGGTCGTCGACCAGTGTTACCTGTGCGACCTCTGTTACATGACCAAATGCCCGTATGTGCCGCCGCATGAATGGAATGTGGATTTTCCGCACCTGATGCTGCGCGCCAAGGCCATCAAATTCAAGGAAGAAGGCGCCCGCCTGCGCGATCGCGTGCTCACCAGCACCGATACGACCTTTTCCATGGTGTCGATCCCCCTGATCGATATCACCGCCAACGCCGTCAACAGAATTGGCCCGTTTCGCAAAGCGCTGGACAAAGTGGTCGGCATTCACCATGAAGCACCCGTGCCGCAGTTTCACAGCAAGACGCTGAAAAAGCGCGCCAAGCCGCTGTTGCGCGATATCGCAGCAACACCGGTGGGCGACACTACCGGAAAAGTTGCCCTGTATGCCACCTGCTACGGCAACTACAACAGCCCTGACCTGGGTGAAGACTTTGTCAAAGTGTTTCAGCACAACAACATTCACATGGACATTATCCCCAAAGAGAAGTGCTGTGGTATGCCCAAGCTGGAACTTGGCGACCTGGACACCGTTAACCAGCTCAAGGAAGCGAACATCCCAGTACTGGCGAAACTGGTAGATGAGGGTTACGACATCATCGCGCCCATTCCCTCTTGCGTACTCATGTACAAGCAGGAGCTGCCATTGATGTACCCGGACGATGCCGATGTAAAGAAGGTACAGGCGGCGTTTTTTGACCCCTTCGAATATCTCTGGCTGCGGCATAAAGGCGGCGCGCTGAACACTGAGTTTCCCAATGCCATGGGCGACATTGCCTACCAGGTTGCCTGTCACCAGCGAGTGCAGAACATTGGCCTCAAAACGCGCGATGTCCTGAACCTGATTCAGGACACTGAGGTGACGGCACAGGAGCGCTGCTCCGGTCACGACGGCACTTACGCGGTGAAATCCGAAACACGTGCCAAGTCGGTGAAAATTGCCCGCCCCGTCGTGCGCAAGGTCGATGCCCAGGACCCGGATCACTTCATCAGCGACTGCCCCATGGCGGCAACACACATTGCCAATCTGTCTGAGAAAGTCGATAAAGCCGAGCATCCCATGACGCTGTTGCGCCTGGCTTACGGTTTATAAGCCATGGCCTGTCACTAATACCTTCAAACTACAGGAGATCGTTATGTCACAACTATCGCGCGCCGATTTATGGTCACTGGAGGAATACGCCCAGGAGCGCCCCAGCTTTCGCAATGAAGTGATGGCGCACAAGAAGACACGTCAGGTTCCACTGGGTGAACACGCACGCTTGTATTTTGAAGATCGGATAACGATCAAATACCAGATTCAGGAAATGCTGCGTATCGAGAAAGTGTTTGAAGCCGACGGCATTGCCGAAGAGCTGGACGCCTACAACCCGCTGATTCCCGATGGCCACAACTGGAAGGCCACCTTCATGATTGAGTACGGCGACCCGGTGGAGCGCGCAGAGCAGCTGTCACGCATGATTGGCATTGAAGACAAGGTTTACATGCAGGTTGAAGGCTGTGAACGCGTCTATCCCATTGCAGATGAAGATCTGGAACGTGACAACGAGAGCAAAACGTCCTCTGTGCACTTTCTGCGCTTTGAGCTGACGCCCGGCATGATTGGCGCAGCGCAAACCGGCGCTGCCATCATGGTGGGTGTTGAGCACCCCGCCTATACGATAGAGCCGACTGCGGTAGACCCCGCAGTGCGTGACTCACTGACGTCAGACCTGCAGCCGCACACAATCAACTAGCTGACATCGCGATCAGCGGGGCCGGATCCTTCAGCTGGATTCGGCCCTTTTCTTGGTGTGTGCAGTGGCTACGGCCATCACCGGATCGTCCGGCCAGGGGTGCTTGGGATAGCGCCCGCGCATTTCTTTCTTCACTTCCTGATAGGCGCCCTGCCAGAATCCGGCCAGGTCCTGGGTTACCTGCAAGGGGCGCTGCGCCGGCGACAACAGGTGAACCTGCAAGGTCACCCTGCCGCCTGCTATGACCGGGGTCTCCTCACAGCCAAACATTTCCTGCAATTTCACCGCCAGCACCGGCGGCGTCGCATTGTAGTCGATACTGATACTGGATCCGGAAGGCACTGGCAGGTGCTCTGGTGCAAGGCGTTCAAGTTCCAGCGGTAATGGCCAGGGCAACAGGGCATGCAGAATAGTCTTCAAATCCAGTTTCTGAAAATCCTCCAGCCGGCGCACCTGCCCCAGATAAGGCAGCAGCCAATCCTCAAGTGATGCCAACAGACCCTCGTCGCTGAGATCTGGCCAGCGGTTGCTGTCGCTACCCTGTTCCACACCATGCATCAGCATGACCCGGGCCCGCCACTGCACCAGGTTCTTGCTCCAGGGCAGGAGATCCAGCCCGCGTTTGCGCAGTACGCCCAACAGTGCCTCGTTACGCGCGGCATCAGACACATGCGACAGCGGTTGCGTTGCCAGCAGGATACTGCCCACCATACTGCGGCGCTGCGCGACAAACTGATCAGCGTCGTAATCCCATTCCACAACCTCTTTCTGGGTAACCAGTGGCGACAGGATTTGCTGGAAATTGTCTGGATTGAGTGCACTCGCGCTGTAGATACGATCACAGGGATCACCCACAGTGCCGCCCAACTCGGCGGCGGCCAACCAGCGCGTGCCCGCCAGCGCATCATTCGCAGGCAGGCGAGCACTGCGACCATTGCTCAGCTGATAGGTTAGTCCGTCCCCTGAGTCACGTAACACGCCCACCCGGTCCGGGTAGGCACTGGCCAACAAGACGCTCACCACATCTTCAGGTGCCACCGCCATCGCGTACTTGCGCGGCTGGTGAATATCGGTGGCCAACCTGGCAAAACGCCTCGCCTGACGCCAGATTCGGCTAAACCAGGCGCGCAGCGATTTGGGCAACGGCGTTTCGCCGAGCAATAGCGCCAACGCACCGGATAAATCCACACCGCTATCTTCCAGCGGATTACGCTCTGATAACACTGCCGCCAGCAGGCAGGCGGTCTCTGTCGCATGAATATCACAGCCTACCAGCAGCATGTGCGAGAGCCGCGGATGCAGGGGCATTTGCGCAAGGCGCACGCCATGTGGCGTTAACTGATAGGTATCGCGGGCATTGCGAAATACCGCGCCGCAGCCCTCAAGCAGCTCTACCGCCTGCTGGTAAGGCGCGGCGAGAGGCAGATCAAGCCACTGCAGCTCTTCAACCGACTCAGCGCCCCAGGCCATCAGCTGCAACGCGAGAGGAGCAAGATCAGCCTGCAGGATTTCCGGTTTGGCGTGCGCAACCAGGCGTCGGTGCTGCTCTTCGCTCCACATCCGGTAGCATCGACCTGGGCCCAAACGACCCGCCCTGCCCTGGCGCTGCTCGGCCGATGCGCGGGAAATGCGACGCGTTACCAGCCGCGTCATTCCGGTGGCTGGATCGAACACCGCCTCGCGGGTCAAACCAGAATCGACCACCGCATGCACTCCTTCGATGGTCAAACTGGTTTCGGCAATATTGGTCGACAATACAACCTTGCGCTTGCCATCAGGTGCCGCTGCTATCGCCTGCTGTTGCCGCTGTACCGACAGGCCGCCGTATAACGGGGCGACGTACACCGAGTTTTGGCCGCTGTCGCGCAGGCGGTCACTCAAAACACTGGCCGCTCTGCTGATTTCACGCTGTCCGGGCAGGAATACCAGTACACTGCCATCCTGATCCTGTAGCGCCCGCAAGGCGGTCTCTACAACGGGCCCAGTGATGTCATCGCGCAACTGCATGGCGCTGCCATAGGACGTCACCACGGGGTACTGACGCCCGGCCGAAGTCACTATCCGGGCATTCCCCAGCAGCTGTGCTACCGGACCACTGTCCAGTGTCGCTGACATCACCAGCAGCTTCAGCGCGCGGCCCTCGCGGAACAACTCGCGCCCCTGCAAACACAGCGCCAGACACAAATCTGCATCCAGGTTGCGCTCGTGAAATTCGTCAAAGATCACCAGGCCAACACCCTGCAGGCCGGGGTCACGTTGCAGGCGGCGTGTCAAAATACCTTCCGTAATCACCTCAATACGCGTTGCATCGCTCACGCAGCTGTCCAGCCGCACACGATAACCAACTGTCTGGCCGACCTCCTCTCCCAGCAGGGCGGCCATGCGCGTTGCCGCTGCGCGGGCCGCCATACGTCTGGGCTCCAGTATCAGGATCTTTTGCCCCGCCAGCCAATCCTCGTACAGCAGCGACAGCGGCACAATGGTGGTTTTACCGGCGCCTGGAGGCGCCTGCAACACTGCCTGATGCTCGCCCACCAGACACAGACGAAGCTCGTCTATGACGTCCTGAATAGGCTGCTGAGTTGCGTTGTCTGGTTGCATCGGCACAGTTTAACCAAGGCAGACCCCGCAAGCTATGAAATCCACTGACGCCGTGGGGATAAAGCAGACCAATGCACCAAATGCCGGCAGGGCGTGACCCAAAATGTCGCGCTGCTTTGAGTAAAACAGTGCATTAACGCGTTTTTGCTACTTATTCACGACGAATTGTCACGCTTTGTTAATCATTGGAGCCCATGATGCGTGCTGGCAGGAATCTTGCTCCGTGAACCCGGTACCCACTGAGCAGGCACTGAGCACCGATAAACGCACCGCGCCCGCCAGTCTGCCTTTCCCCGGAGCCAGACCCACACAGGAGCCACCGTATGCATGATCTGGAACAGCACCTGACAACGATCACCAGCGCAGATGACGTAAAGTCAGTAGCGTTTTTCGATCTCGACCGAACGTTGATCGCCGGCTACTCCATCGTCGCCCTGGCAATGGAAACCGCAGCACAGGCTGCCCGTTCGGGGCGCGTGAAACAATCGGCCAAGGTGCTGCGCGATGTACTCAGGCACAAGGTCGACGCCAGCGGGAGCAGCTATCACAAGGTCGTGCAGCGCACCTCTCGCGCCCTGGCGGGCATGCCCGAATCGACGCTGGCCGAACTCGGGGAAAGTGCCTACCGCAACCACCTGGCCAAAAGCCTGTTTCGCGAAGCTATTACCCTGGTGGAAGCACACCGTGCAGCAGGACACCACCTGGCCATTGTCACCGCTGCGAGCCGCTACCAGGTTGAGCCGATTGCACGGGTGCTGGGAATCAGGGATGTATGCTGCACCCGCCTGGAAGTCATCGACGGATTGTTCACCGGCAAGACCATCGCCCCACTGTGCTATGGCGAAGGGAAGCTACTGGCCGCCAGGCGCGTGGCGCGTCGTGAGAAGTCCTCGCTGGACAACTGCTGGTTCTACTCCGATTCCAGTGACGACCTGCCGTTACTGCGCAAGGTCGGTCACCCGGTTGCGGTCAATCCGTCCGATCGTCTTGGCGCACACGCCCGTGCGCAACGCTGGACACAGTTACGCTTTGCAACCCGCGGCTTACCCAATCTGGAAACCCTGGCGCGCACCACGCTGACGGCGCAAACCCTGCTGGCCACCACCGCACTCGGAGCAGTAAGTAAGCGTCTAGGCATCGCCTCGTTCAGCAATGCGAATCGCATGACGCGCATGATCGGGGATGTTGGCGCCGCATTTGCCGGTCTGGATTTCGAAATCGACGGCGTCGAAAACCTGCGCAGCAACCGTCCCGCCATCTTTGTCTTTAACCACCAGAGCCTGCTGGATTCGCTGGTGATGGCTCACCTGCTGCGCAACGACGCGGTGGCGCTGTGCAAACAGGAAATGGCAGACAACCCGATTATTGGTCCGCTGCTGCGCCAGCTGGATACCATCTTTGTCGACCGCAGCGCCGCAGATCAGTCGCAGGTATTGCGCCAGGCAAAAGCGGTACTGGCCAGTGGTCGCTCGCTGGTGATTGCGCCGGAAGGCACTCGCAGCACTCTCGGTGTTATACAGCCGTTCAAGCACGGCGCGTTCCTGATGGCCAGGAAAGCCGGCGTGCCCATCGTACCGGTGGTGTTGCACAACGTGAAAGACGCACTGCCCAAAGGCGGATTGCTGATACGTCCCGCCACGATCAGGGTCAGCGTGCTAGCACCGATACTGCCATCAGAAATGGGGAAAATACGCGAGTGCAGTGCGGCATTGGAGTCGCAATATGCCCAGCTGCTCGGCCGATCAGCGATGGCTGGACTGCCCTACCAGAAAACGGCCTAGCGATCGCGGGCCGAGGTCACCACTTCACGCCGGCCGGTGGCTGGTAACTGTCCAGCACACGCATATAGTTGGCACGCAGAAACGCCGATGAGTCCGTGGCATTGCGCTGACTGACGCTGCCCTTCATCTGCGCTACTGATTCGTACTCACGCTCTTCCATCCATTCGCCCAATGCGCGCAACACCATGGCGAGATGGCCGGGACCGCGACGCAGCAGCGCGCTGCACATGTGGGTGACGTCAGCGCCAGCCAGTAACGCCTTGAGCACATCTTTCACATTGTGCACACCGCCTGTAATTGCCAGGGAGCAATCAACGCGACCGTACAGGATGGCCAGCCAGCGAATACGCATCAGCGACTCCTCTGATGAGGACAACTCAAGTTTCGGCACCACCTCCAGGGTGTCGAGATCAATATCGGGCTGGTAGAAGCGGTTAAATATCGCCAGACCACTGGCACCGGCATCAGCAAAGCGTTGCGCAACATTGGCCACCGAACTGAACTGCGATGAGAGTTTCATCGCAATGGGAATATTGATCCGGGCACGCAGCGACGACAGTATCTCGATATACCGCGCCTCCACGTCTTCGGCCGACTCACGAATTGAAGCAGGAATGTAATACACGTTCAGCTCCAGCGCATCGGCTCCGGCCTCTTCCAGTGCCGTCGCATAGCTCACCCAGCCGCCAGGTGTTGTCCCGTTCAGACTGGCAATCACCGGAATTTCCAGGCTTCTTTTAAGCGATTGTAACTGCTCCAGGTACTTTTCCTCGTAGCTCATGTAGTTATCGGGTATTGGACGGAAGCTCTCGGCCTCTGCGTGACCCAAGGATTGCTGGTGGAAAAAACGCGCCAGACGCGCGTCCTCCTCTTCGATTTTTTCCTCGAACAGGGAGTGCATCACCAGCGCTGCAGCACCTGCGTCTTCCAGACGGCGGGCAGAATCGAGGTGTTTGGTCAGCGGCGATGCCGATGGCACCAGCGGATTTTTCAGGGACAAACCCAGATACTGTGTAGACAGATCGACCATGGCTATGATTCCCCCTGCGTTGTGCTGTTGTCGGTTTTTACCGCTGCAGCTGGCGGTGGCGACTTGCCCGCCTTCACAGTGGCGACCAGGTCCTGGTCACTCCAGTCAAGCTGCGATAACTGCTGGTAATAGTGATACCGGTGGTTAACAAAAGCCTGCTCTTCGGCGACAAGCGCATCGGCCACCTCGGGATGGGTATGCCACAACATGCTGAAGCGCGTTTCGGTTTCGACATAATCGCGGTACGCAATACTCGGTGCACGCGAATCCAGCTTCATTGGCGGCTTGCCCTCGGCGATATGCTGCGGGTTAAAGCGAAACAATGGCCAGTGGCCACTCTTGACGGCCATATCCTGCTGCCGGTGATTAAACGACATATCGACACCGTGGGCGATACAGGGCGAAAACGCGATGATCAGGGATGGCCCGGGATGTGCCTCTGCTTCCAGGAAGGCATTTAATGTCTGGGTATCCTTGGCACCATAGGCCACTCTGGCGATATAGACGTTTTCATAGTCCATCGCGAGCAACGCGAGATCTTTTTTGCCAACCCGTTTACCGCCTGAGGAAAACTTGGCAACCGCGCCACGGGGCGTCGCTTTGGATGTCTGGCCCCCGGTGTTGGAATACACCTCGGTATCCAGCACCAACAGGTTCACATCCTCCCCAGAGGCCAGTACGTGGTCTACGCCGCCATAGCCGATATCGTAGGCCCAGCCGTCTCCACCAATAATCCACACACTTTTCCGACACAGGTTTTCACTGAGCGTCAGCAGGCTGCGCGCATCGTCGCAATCCAGTTGTCCGAGCGCAGCATCGAGCAGGGCTACCCGCTCGCGCTGTTCGTAGATGCCAGCCTCATCCGATTCATCTGCCTCCACAATAGCGTTCACCAGAGCGGCATCGAGTTTGCCTGCCAGCCGCTGCAGCAACTCCAGTGCCATGTCGCGCTGTTTGGAAACGGCCAGTCGCATGCCCAGGCCAAATTCTGCGTTGTCCTCAAACAGCGAGTTGTTCCAGGCGGGGCCGCGGCCATCGGGCGTTGTTGCCCATGGGGTTGTCGGCAGGTTGCCGCCGTAAATAGATGAACAGCCCGTCGCATTGGCGACGAGCATACGATCGCCAAATAGCTGCGATGCCAGTTTCACATAGGGTGTTTCGCCACAGCCAACGCAGGCGCCACTGAATTCAAACAGCGGCTGCAGGTTCATTGCGCCGGCGATTGTATTGGTTTTCAGCTGGCTGCGATCAAACTCGGGCAGCTGAGTGAAAAACTGCCAGTTGTCGCGTTCGGCCGCGCGTAATGGCGCCTGCTCGCCCATGTTCAGCGCCTTGCGACTGGCATCGGACTTGTCCCGGATGGGACAGATATCCACGCACAGCGTACACCCGGTGCAATCTTCCGGCGCGACCTGATAGGCAATGTGGTAATCCTCGGGATAACCCTTGGCCTTGACCGGGGCAGACTTGAATGTGGCCGGCGCATTCTCCAGCTCAGATGCATGAAACACTTTCGAGCGGATCGCGCTGTGCGGGCAAACAAACGGACACTTGCCACACTGGGTACAAAGGTCGGTATCCCACACAGGAATTTCCAGGGCCAGATTACGTTTTTCATAGGCAGCTGTGCCCAGCGGAAAGCTGCCATCTGCCGGTAACTGACTCACCGGTATCCTGTCGCCATGACCGGCGATAATCTGCGCGGTCACATTGCGAACAAAAGCAGGGGCTTCCGCCAGGGGATCAGGCTGCTCAACGGGCGGGCTCACCGCACCAGCCTCTGTCACCTGATGCAGGCAGGCCAGGGTTTCATCTATGGCGCGAAAGTTCAGCTCGGCAATACGGCGCCCCTTGCGACCGTAGGTTTTTTCCACCGCCTGTTTGATAGCGTCAATTGCCTGTTCCCGAGGCAGGATGCCACTGATGGCGAAAAAACAGGTTTGCATGATGGTGTTGATTCGTTTGCCCATACCGCTGCGTTGCGCCACGTCGTAGGCATCGATGACGTACAGTGATATATTTTTATCGACAATATGGCGCTGCACGCGCTGCGGCAGGCTTCGCCACAGTTGCTCGACGGATTCAGGAGAGTTCAGCAGGAATACGCAACCCGGGGCGGCAAAATCCAGTACGTCATATTTTTCCAGGAATCCGGGCTGGTGGCAGGCGACAAAGTTGGCATCGCCTGCGCCTATCAGATAGCTGGAACGTATCTGGTTGGGGCCGAAACGCAGGTGTGAGATCGTCACCGCTCCGGACTTCTTCGAATCGTAGACAAAATAGCCCTGGGCATGCAGGTCAGTACGCTCGCCGATGATCTTGATGCTGTTCTTGTTGGCACTGACTGTGCCATCGCTGCCGAGGCCGTAAAACACTGCCTGAAACGTTTCATCATGCGCTGCGGTACGGAAGGTTTCGTCCCATTGCAGGCTGGTGTGGCTGAGATCGTCATGAATGCCGATGGTGAATCCGTTGCGTGGCGCCGGCTCGGATAACTGATCAAACACCGCCTTGATCATACCCGGCGTGAACTCCCTGGAAGACAGCCCATAGCGCCCGCCCACAATTCGCGGCATTGCGCTGAAGCGGCTGCCATCGCTGCTGACATGCTGCGCGACGGCCGTCATCACATCCTTGTATAGCGGTTCACCGTCGGAGCCGGGCTCTTTGGTGCGATCCAGCACCGCCATCGAGCGCACTGTCGATGGTAATGCGCGCAGCAGGTATTCAGGCGCAAACGGACGATACAGGCGTACTTTCAACACGCCCACTTTTTCCTGCTTGCTGCACAGGTAGTCAACGGTTTCGTGCACGGCTTCTGCGCCAGACCCCATCAGCACAATGACACGCTCGGCCTCGGGGTCACCCTCATACTCAAACAACCGGTACTGACGCCCTGTTAGCGTGGCGAAACGGTCCATATGCTGTTGCACCAGCTCAGGCAGGGCGCTGTAGAACGGGTTTACCGTTTCTCGAGCCTGGAAATACACATCGGGATTTTGTGAGCTACCGCGCAATACAGGGTGCGCGGGCGACATAGCGCGTTCGCGATGCCCGCGCACGTCGTTGTCGTCAATCATTGCGCGTACCGTATCCGTGGTCACGCGGGTCAGTTTTGCCACCTCGTGTGAGGTTCTGAAACCATCGAAAAAGTGCAGGAAAGGAACGCGACTCTGCAACGTTGCGCTTTGCGCGATCAGGGCCATGTCCATGACTTCCTGCGGACAATTGGAACTGAGCATGGCGTAACCGGTCTGGCGAGTTGCCATGACGTCGGAATGATCGCCGAAGATCGACAATCCCTGGCAGGCCAGCGACCGTGCAGCGATGTGAAACACCGTCGGGGTTAGCTCACCGGCGATCTTGTACATATTGGGAATCATCAGCAGCAGGCCCTGGGACGCGGTGAACGTCGTCGCCAGTGCGCCCGCCTGCAGTGCGCCGTGAATCGCCCCCGCCGCACCACCTTCACTCTGCATTTCTACGACGCGCGGAACCGTACCCCATAGATTGGTCTGCCCGGCACTGGACCATTCGTCAGCAAACTCCCCCATGTTCGACGAGGGCGTAATGGGGTAGATCGCGATGACTTCGTTGGTCAGGTGCGCAATCGTTGCCGCTGCCTGGTTACCATCTATTGTGACGGTGCCTGCTGTGTCCATGGATTGACTCCTGCCATCTTGCATGCCGACAGCACCACTATAGAGTCAATCTGCGGATCAGTTATTGATCCGCATCAGTCTTGCGTTGTCTCAGCCGGACAAATCAATGATCGCGCGGCCCCGGATCTTGCCGGCTAGGATATCAGGCGCGCGCTCCAGTAGCTGGGAAAACGGCAGGTCAAACGACAGTGACTCCAGCGCTTGTATATCCAGGTCCCTGGCCAGACGAGACCAGGCTTCCAGCCGACGCGCCATTGGCGCCTGCACCGAATCAACGCCCTGCAAGCGAACAGAGCGCAGGATGAAGGGCATCACAGTGGCCGGCAGGTCTGCACCCTGCGCCAGCCCACAAGCCGCCACAACACCGCCGTAGCGCGTTTGCGCCAGGCAATTGGCCAGGGTCTGGCTGCCAACGCAATCCACCACACCTGCCCACCGCTCTTTCTGCAACGGTTTTCCACGCTCAGACAGCGCCGTGCGATCCATCACCTCGTTGGCGCCCAGTTGTTGCAGAAATGCGGATTCGCTGGCGCGCCCGGTGGACGCAACCGTGCGGTATCCCAACGTGCGTAACAAAGCCAGCGCCACTGACCCCACGCCACCTGCCGCCCCGGTCACCAGTACCTCGCCATCACCCGGCTTTACTCCGCCCTCTTCCAGCGCCAGTACGCAGAGCATGGCCGTATAACCGGCCGTTCCGATAGCCATTGCCTGGCGTGTTGTCAGGCCATCAGGCAGCTTGACCAGCAGATCCCCCTTTACCCTCGCGCGCTGCGTGTAGCCGCCATTGAGAAATTCCGATGCGCCATAGCCGTTGAGCACAACGCGGTCGCCCACCGCAAATTCAGCGTGCCCTGATTGCTCGACCGTCCCTGCCAGATCGATACCGAGTATCAACGGATATTGCTGCACAATCGGCGCCGCGCCAGTCACCGCCAAACCATCCTTGTAGTTCAGCGTGGAGTACTCAACGGCAATAGTGACGTCTGCGTCGCCCAGATCGGCGTCTGACAGCGACTCGTAGGCCACGCTGTGCCCGTCGTCATTCCGTGCTACCAAAGCGGAAAATGTTGTATTGGTCATACCAGTTTGCTCCTGTTGTTCAGCGCGGCGTGGCCTGTTAGCTGGATGCAGCCATCAGGCCTGCGGTTGGATAAGAAATTTCTCGCCCGTGGCCTGTTTGGCGTAGACCGCAATGGCCTCAGGTGACAGTGCGCCCGCCAACGACACACGCTGCGTGTAATGGCTGGCGAAAGTGGTTTTGATCTCCTGCGCCACGCGGGTGCGCATGGCAATGATTTTTTCCATGCCGGCCTTTTGCAAAAACGGTGTCAGCAACCAGCCACCCAATCCCCAACTGAAACCAAAATTGCGTGTAACAACGGTGGCGCCGCGATCCAGGCCGCCATAGATGTAAACCTGTTTGTAAATGTCCGAGCCATAGCGGTTGTATTCTGACATTGAGGCCGCAGCGGCGGCTTCCATACAGCTGAGAATCTGCCCGGCCAGCTTGCCGCCACCAATCGCATCGAAGGCCAGTGTTGCCCCCGTTGCACTGAGTTTGGCGGTCAGCTCTGGCAGGAAATCATCGTTGGATGAATTCACGATATGCTGCGCGCCCAGCTTGCGCAGGATGTCCTCCTGCTCTGGCTTGCGCACAATGTTCACCAGTGCAATACCATCGGCCATACACACACGGTTCAACATTTGCCCCAGATTCGAGGCCGCCGCAGTGTGCACCAACGCGGTGTGATTCTCCGCGCGCATCGTCTCGACCATGCCGAGCGAGGTCAACGGGTTAACAAAACAGGAGGCGCCCTCCTCTGCACTGGTGCCCTCCAACAGCGGCATACAGGTTTGCGCAGGCACGCAGCGATACTGGCTATACATGTCGCCTCCGGCAATGCCAACCATCTTGCCCAACAGCGCCTGCGCGGCGTCAGAGGCGCCGGCTGCCACGACTTTACCGGCACCTTCATTGCCCACCGGTAAGGATTGGTCAACGCGGCCCGCTACCATTTTCATCAGCTTTTCAGGAATATCCGCAGTGACCACCGGGCGTTCGTCTGTGCCGTCAAAACGCAGCGTCTGCAGATCGGCAGGCCCCAGCAGCAGTGCGAGATCAGACGGGTTGATCGGGGTTGCCTGCATTTCAACCAGCACTTCATCGGGCCCGGGTTGCGGCACGTCGATCTCTACCAGTGATAATTCCAGTGTATTGTCTGACTTGACCAGTGATCTGAGTTGCAGTGCTTGCTGTGTCATAGTGTGGCCTGTATTGGTTGGTGTATACGAGATTGAAAGGGTGATGCCGGCAACGCGAGTTGAACACAGGGTGCTCTGTCTGGCGCCCGATCGACAATAACCGAGGCAGTCTGTAGCTTATCACGCACGCACCCTGCGAGCCCGCGCTGCGGGGTAATTTTCCGCCTGCTTGCGCTAGGGTTGCTGATCACCCCCACGCTATACTGCCTGTCACTTACTGTAAATGAAGATAGCCATGTCCATTTTTGATAAAAACGCCGCTCCTCTCGACGACAAAAAAGCACTGGCACAACACATTGACAAAGCCCTGGCTATGTCCCCGCCACAGGGCGTGCAACTGGAGCTGGCCTATCGCATTATCAAGCGGGTATTCAACCCGATGGTCATCGGCGCGGACAACATACCCCGGCAGCCATGTCTGTTTGTCGGCAATCACTCCCTGTTCGCACTGGACGGCTGGGTGCTGGGACCCGTGCTGATGAAAGAACTGAACCGCTTCGTGCGCGGGCTTGGCGACAAGTTCCTGTTTGCCTCGGAACCCGTGGGCGATTTTATTCTGCAGTGTGGCGGTGTACTTGGTCACCCCCAGGTATGCAGTGCCCTGATGGACGCGGGCCAGGACCTGATCGTGTTCCCCGGAGGGGCTCATGAATCCGTCAAACCCTCCAGCGAAAAGTACGAACTGCAATGGAAAGAGCGCTACGGCTTCGTCAAGCTGGCCGTGCAGCACGGCTACACGATTATGCCCTTCGGCATCGTCGGCCCGGACGAGTTCTACGGGCACCTGATGGAAGGCCAGGATCTGCCAGGATCAGCGCTGGGCAAACTGCTGCGCAGGGCGGGCCTGCTGAATGACAACACCCGCGAGGATATGCTGCCACCGGTACCGGTAGGCGCCCTCGGGACCCTGTTTCCCAAGCCACAACGCTGCTATGTCGGTTTTGGTGAACCCATCGACCTGAGCGCTGAAAAAGGCAAACGCCTGGGCAAAAAGCGCCTGTCGGCGATCAGGGATCAGGTGGCAGAAGAAATTGAAACCCAGTTGGCCGAACTGCTGTTCACGCGAGAGCAACACCGCAGCGGGGACAGCCTGCTGCGCCGCCTGCTGACAATCTGAGCCGCGGCTGAACAGAGCCAGTGGCAGTTACCTACTCTGCCATCACCCGCGCCAACCGCTCAGGCCGGCGCCACACGCCAGATCGCAAACGCAGGGTGTACAGCACGGCCAGCGAAATAAGCATATACACGAAAACCCACCAGGATACCCTGGGTCCCAGCTCAAAGACCACGATCACCAGATACTGCACCAACAGCATCAGCCAGTGCACCGACACGGACGCCACCATCACCCAGCGCGTATCACCGGCGCCGCGCAGGACTCCGGAACAGACCAGTAACACGGCATCGGCCAGAACATAGCTGCTCAACCCTATCATCATGTAAGTCGCCAACTCACTGACCGGCTGGAACTGCCCGTCTGGCGTCTGGAACACATCAACAAGAGAGACGCGGAATACATAGAAAGCCACGGCCAGCACACCCGCGTAGCCCAGGCCGAACAAAAAGCCGGCGGCAATAACCTGGTTGGTGCGCTCCATGTCACCTGCACCGACAAACCGCCCGATCAATGTCATCACGCCAATATTGAGCCCTATCATGGGAATGAAATTGAGCATGTCCCAGTTGAACACGATGGCCATCGCTGCGCCCTGCGCCACGCCATACGATTGAAACAGCAACAAGTAGAGATTGAACGTTGCTGTGTTCATAAAGCTTTCCAGCCCCGAGGGTGCACCGAGGCGTAAATAGCGACGCAAAATACCCCTGTCCAGCACCAGCGAAGCGCGCACGTGGAATTGCTCCGCATGCACACGGTTGCAGTAAAACAGCAAAAACACGCCGATACTGAAACCGCTTGCCACGATGGTCCCTAACGCCGCACCGGCAATACCCATCTGGGGCAAACCAGCGTGGCCAAAAATCAACGCCCAGGACAGCGGGATATTCAGCACCATGCCCAGCACGTCAGCGATCATCACCACACGTGTGCGACTGATACCGGCAAAATAGCAGGCCAGCAATGCCTTGACCAAAGTCAGCACGCCCCCCGCCATCAATACCTGGAAATAGACCTGCTCCAACGGCACCTGTGCAGGATCGTGGCCCAGATGTGCGAAGGCCTCCGCGCCATACAGCGCGATCAGGATCAGCAGCGGGGCGCAGGCGATTGCCATCAGGAAACCCTGAGTGATCACCCGCGGGCATTTATGGATCTCCCCCGCCCCGTGGTACTGGGCCACCAGGGCGTTGGCGTATGTGATGACCCCCATAAACAGGGAAAGGCAGAAAAAAGACGCCACCCCGCCACCCAGGGCTGCCGCAACGTGAACGGTATCGATCTGCGCCATGAACCATCGATCGGTGAACACCATCACCGCAAATGTGCCCTGCGACACCATCATCGGCAGGGCCAGGCGCAGCAACTCCCGAGAGGTGGTCTTGGACAAATTGGACACGGACAAAGGACCTCTCGGTGATAAATCAGGCGCGGCTCAGGGGTGCGGCATTATAGCGTCACGTTACTCACCTACAAGCCCATGGGGATTCTGCCATTTTCGACAATGCGTGATGCCAAAATTGACAGTACCGACGCGCATCCCCTCTGCCACACCCGTGCCACTAGCATCCCTAATCTATTTTTTATGCTTAAAATTCAATAGATTAAAAATGTTTTCAGAGAAAACACCGCGCTTGGCACGCTATCTGCAAATCCCAATGTAAGCCACTCATCAGGGCTCACAATCACCGATCAATGGTCTGCCAGGGAAGGCGGGCCACCTTAAAAAAGCACAGCCAACTCAATGCCGGCTGCACCCTGTTACACAGCCCCTTCAGACGACTCACTAGCGGACGGGTTGTCTACCGCAACACACCAGGCCAGTACATTCTCAGCCAGTTCAGAACGCCGTTCCGTCATCTTCTTCCCTGCGCGCAGATCTGCAAAGCAACGCGCCAGCTTGCGCCGTTGTGCATCCGTCATCCAGTCGAGCACCGGCTGCTGAATCTCCAGTTTGTCTCGCACCGCATGGGTACGCATACTGACAAGCCGGTGATGCGTGAGCGCACGCCCCAGCAGTACAAAAGGAAAATTGATGTTTCGCGCCGGACCATAAGACAGGTGCTTGCCCCCGCTGGGCAGGCCGCTGACTTTTATCTGTGCGATCTCGTCGGCATATTTGATGGCGCCCACCGCCGAACTGATCGCGCCGCCCATACCGGTCACGGCTGTACCCAAACCGCCCAGCAGGCCTCCAGTTGCCGCATCGATCACCATACCGGCGCCCCCACCGGCAATTCCGCCGGCTGACGCAGCCGCCACTACCAACTGGCGGCGACTGAGCCCCCACAGGTACCACTGCTCTTCGTTAAAAAGATCCTCATCCTCGAAGGCGATTTCTGCCTCGTCTTTTTGCAGATCATCATAGTAGAACGCCTCTTCAACCTGCTTGCGGCACTGCCGCTCGCGCTTCACAAGATGGCTTTTATAGCGCGCACGCAGCAGTTTCTGTACCGGCTCAGCGGGTACACCTTCCGGGAGGGATTGCTCCGTGCGATATTCCAGCGCGTCTACAATCATGTCGCAAATCAGAAAGCTGGCGCTGCGATGCTGCAATAGCCGGTCCTCTTCCAGCACCTGCACCGCGCGCTGCAGGGATGACTGCCAGCCTGGATCCAGGTGACCGAACAGGGCCAGCAGATCAAGCTGTTTACGCAATTCTGCGCGATGCGCATTGAAGGTGCGCACCGTGGTGAAGTACTGCCCAAGGCCTACCGTCCACTGTGACACGTAATCGTCGTTCTCTATCGGGTTGATGAGGGCAAGACTGGGGCGGCCCGTCCAACGCAGCACTTCCATCTCAGCCTCGTAATCAGCACCGAATGGATGCGACCCATCGACAACATAGATAATACCGGCGCCTGCCATGATCGGCGCCAGCGCCTCACACTCATCCCGGTAGTGATCATCCCCGGCCATGTCGGCGATGAATCGCCGCACGGTATCCGGCCGCGACGCAGCGTCCGCGTTGTGCTCCTGCAGCCAGGACAATACTGAACGCGCCCGCTGTATGCCGGGCGTATCGACCAGCTCATAGAGTACTTCGCCATTCACCTGCATGGGGAAGCGGCGCGCTTCTCGAGTAGATCCGGCCTGCGGTGCGATATAAACGGAATCATCACGCGCCAGCGTCGCGACGATAGAGGATTTACCCTTGTTGGGCCGCCCCACCACTGCAAACACTGGCACCGTCATTGCGCTGCCTCCCGGGTGATTGCAGCAGCCAGGGCCTGCACGTTAACGGCAGGAAATGGCAGCTCACGGGAAAAGTCGCGCCACTCACGCAACTGCAGATCAGTGACACTGCGCCCCGGCGGCGGCAACAGACACAAGGTGCAGCGTGACACGTTGCCCAGTGGCAGGAGGAAATCATACAGGTCGGCCATCGGTGGCTCCCAGGAGCGCACGGCAATCAACAAATGCTGTGGCCTGGCTTCATTCAGTACCTGGCCCTGCTGTGTGTCCACCGACACTGACCCAAGGCCGGCCTCTACCAGGTTGTCACGTGGCACGATGGCCAGTTCAGCGTAGTCCGACAACTCCTGCGCTTTGAGTGCGCCTGCCCAGCTCACCAGATAGACACCCGGTTGCCGCAATGTCTCATCGACCTGACCACCGTGATCACGCTGCGCGTCATGCTCACCCTGCGTACTGACCAGGGGAGCCTTCATTCTGGTGAGTACACTTTCCACCCCGGGATGGCGCAAAAACGAGCGTATCATCGTGACCCGGAACAGGCCCCGCGAAACGAGCCACAGCAGCAGTCGCGGCAGCAGCGCGTAGGCAAACATACTGGTAATCAGGAACGGCCACCATTGACGCATCAAAGCAATATTGGCCTGCTCGAGATCTGTCTGTGCCGGATGGAAGCGACTGGCCTGCACCACGTCGGCAGAGACGGTCGCTGCGGGCAGCCAGCTCGCCCATGGCCACGCCATCGTGTCCACCACGCTTTGCACAAAGGCATTGCTAACACCAAACGTCGAGCCCCAGACAAAGGTGAAATCACTGAATGCCAACACAGCAAAAAAAGCGACGACCGCCGCCAGCGTGAACAGCGCGCCCAGCTCCTGCCCATAACGCAGAGCGACCAATTTCAACGCTGCGGCGCTTTCGCGCAGATACCGCGGGTCAGGATACAGCCGGGCCACCAGCAATCGCGATGGATTCAGAGGCAACACGGCAGGTGCATCACTGCGCTTGAAGCGCAGCAGCGCCACCAGCGATAACAGACACATCAGGCTCTGGAACAGAACAAACAGCGCGAGGAATACAAACACATTCACCAGCCCACGACCGCTCGCCAGGAGAAAGGTCGCCATCGCAGAAAAACCCATCAGCAGTGCGATAGCACGCAGTAACACGGTGGCTGATGATTCCGTCAGCCAGCGGCGCGGCGCGGCCCTGCCTGCGCCGGCACCCACCTGGCTGGTTGCACGCACGGCGCGCAGCCAGGTCCGCAGGCGCATCACATCGGCATCACTATCAGCCTCGCACTGTGTACCGATAGCGTGATCTCGCGCGCGTAATTGCGCCAGCGGCACAGCGCGGTCCAACTCCAGCTGCTCCCCCAATTGGTAAAGCTCGGCAAGGGACGGCGTGGCGTTCATCTCATCAGGCATTGCCAATACAGCCCGGCGTCAACGAAACGACTGATCGGCTTGTGCCGCCAGCCGGGCCAGAACCGCATAGGCGGCAACGTTCTGGCGCAACTTTGCCGGGTCAATTTTATCGAGTGTGTCATTGGCTGTGTGATGCAAATCAAAGTAATCCCAACCGTCCTGTTTCAGGCCGATTACCGGCACACCGGCCTCACGCAGAAAATACAGATCAGGCCCGCCGCGCGCCTCGCGATGCCCCGGCGCAATACCCAGTGGCCGCAGCGCCTCGCCAATAGCATCAGCCGCTGCCTCCCCCGCTTTGCCAACGCCGGTGTCAAAACGCCAGATCTTTCCGGCACCAAAATCTGACTCTACCGCCAGAACATGCTGTGAAAGCTGCTGCGCATGCCTGTCGTTATAAGCTTTTGCCCCCAACAGCCCTACCTCTTCTGCACCAAACAGCACTACGCGCACAGTACGATCCAATCCCTGTGGATAGGCATCCAGCAGCAGTTTTGCTGCAGCCACCACGATCCCGACTCCAGCCCCATCGTCCACTGCACCGGTACCAAGATCCCATGAATCCAGGTGAGCACCCAGCAAAACGATTTCGCCGGCACGGTTTCGGCCAGGCACTTCCGCGATAACATTCCCGGATGTTGCCGCCGGCATGTTGCGCGTGCGCAGGACGATATTGACAGCCACGTCGCCGCGCTCCAGGGCGCGCGACAACTGGTCTGCATCAGGCGCCGCCAGGGCCGCCGTGGGCACGCCGGGCTTGCCATCTTCCCCTGCATCACGCATTTGCCCGGTATGCGCAAACCGGTGTGAGCTTGTGCCAACAGAGCGAATCAAGGCGGCACTGGCGCCAACACGCTCGGCCTCAAAAGCGGTTTCGCGACGCTTGGCAACGGCCACGGAATAGCCGGAACCATCCTGGGTACGCGTCATGGTTTCATCAACAAAGACGATGGCCCCATCCAGTGAGCCCGAGGCCTGCTGGCGCAGTGCGGCCAGCGAATCAAAACGGATCACATTGCCCGTAACGCCCTTTTCGCCGGTACTGACGCTGCCGCCCAACGCCGTGATCGTTAACGGCTGCGGAAATGGCGCAACGATGCTGGCGCGCTCTTCCACTCGCTCCCATACCGGCATCTCGAAGCGCTCCTCGCGTACATTGGAAAACCCCAGCGCCTGCAATTTCCCGACCGCCCACTGGCGCGCACGCGCCTCAGCCTGTGTACCCGCCATGCGCGGCCCCACTTCCGTGGTCAGGGATTCTACAAGCCGGTAGGCAGTATCATCCTGCAGCGCGCGCTCCATCAGCATTGCTGCGTCATCCAGCGGCTGTTGGCTGAGCGCCGGCAGTGCCAGAGCACTCAGCAAAATACCCGCGGGCAAACCCTTCGCCCACTGCTTGAAACATCCCATAAACTGCTCCCAAACCTGATACGCCGCCAAGACACGGGTGATATGGCTTTCAGCGGCGACATGTACAAACACCCTACGTATTTAACTATACTGGGATTCCGTTCGCACTACACCGGAAAACACTATGCCGGATTCCACCGCCATCACCACGGGCAGTAAATGGCCCTTTCGCTGGGATTTATTGTTGCGCTACCGCTACATCGAAACCATTTCACTGTGGGAGGGCCGCCTCACCACACGGCATTTGTGCGACACATTCGGCATCGGCCGTCAGCAGGCCAGTAAGGACATCAACAATTACCTGCGAGAAGTGGGCCCGAGTAATCTCGAGTACGACAAGTACCTGAAAGGCTACAAACCAACACCAGACTTCAAACCCCGGGTGACACAGGGCCTCGCAGACGAATACCTGCACTTGATGGCGCGCAATAATGAACTGCTGAATGTCTTCGAATCGCTCGCTCTTAACGTCGCCAATGTACAGGTGTTGTCAGTACCGGTGCGCGATGTGCAACCCGATATACTGCGGCCAATCATGCAGGCGGCACGTCAGCAACAGCGCCTCGAAGTCGATTACGTCTCCATCAACAATCCTGATCGTGAAGGCCGCATCATCGTGCCGCATACGCTGGTCTATACGGGGTTGCGCTGGCACGTCAGAGCCTGGTGCGAGAAAAACCAGGCCTACAGGGATTTCGTCCTGAGCCGCTTTCGCTCAACACCGGAAATGGTTGGCGATTCTGAACACGGTGTACAACAGGACACACAGTGGAACACGCAGGTCAGCCTGCGCATCATAGCGGACCCAAGGCTGACCCCCCAGCAACGTGAGGTGGTAGAGGTGGACTACGGGATGCAGGACGGTGTGCTGGAGTTCACCACGCGGGGCAAGCTGGTACCCTATGCACTCAAATTGCTGCACATCGACCCTCGTGAGCGACAGGGGGACCCGACCGCCCAGCAGATCGTGGTAGAGAACCACGACGAATTAACCCCCTGGCTTTTTGGATAGAACGCGATGGCCGATCACAACGAATTTGAAAACGCCTATACCGATACCGGTTTCTGGCAGAAACTGAAACGCTACGCTCTGCTGGCGGGACGGGAGGTGGTTGAAAAAGCACTGCTGCTTTACTACGCGATGCAGGAAGAGGCCGCGCCGGCATGGGCCAAGGCAACGATCGCTGGCGCCCTGGGTTACTTTATCGTGCCACTGGACGCCATCGCTGACTTCACGCCTGCTGCAGGTTACGCCGATGACCTGGGCGTGCTGGTGCTGGCGGTGGCGGCAGTATCCCGTTACATCAATGATGACGTGCGCCAGAAAACACAACGCCGTCTTGAGCAGTGGTTTGGCACTGACGATGCCACTGCAGATGACGCCGCCGCCGATGCGCTCGCGCGCCAGACTGCAACGACGCTGAAAGAAGATGAATAGCGTCTTCTGGCAAGGGTTCTGGCGTCTCTCAGACCCGAAAATCTCGCTGGCATCCTTTGCCGGATTGTTTTTGGCGGCCTGCTTTGCCGCTGCAGATTATGGATTGAACTGGGGCCTGCTGGCACTCACGGTACTCGGGGTATTCTGCGTGGAAGTGGCGAAAAACGCTTCCGGGGAAGTGATCGACTTTGACAGTGGCACCGACCTCAATGTCAGCGCAGCAGATCGCAGTCCATTTTCAGGCGGCAAGCGCGTGCTGGTGGATGAACTGTTGTCACGGCGACAAACCTGGGTTATCGCCGCCGTGTTCTTTCTTTGCGCCATCGGCATCGGGCTGGGGCTGGTGGTCTTTGTTGATGCGCGCATACTCTGGTTCGGACTGCCCGGTATCGCATTGGCGTGGTACTACCACGGCGGCTCCCTGCGACTGTCCTATCGCGGACTAGGTGAAACTGCAGTCGCTATCGCCTATGGCCCGCTCATTGTGAATGGCGCTTACTTTGTACAAACCGGTGCCCTGAACGCTCCCCTTCTGCATGCGTCGGGCGTGCTGGGTTTGCTGGTTGCGGCATTTCTCTGGATCAATCAATATCCCGACTATCTTGCCGACCGTGCCGCAGGGAAAAAAAACCTGGTGGTGCGGCTGGGACGCCAACGCGCGGCAGTAGGATTTGTGGCACTGCTGCTGACGGCGTATGTCTGGTTGGCGATCACGCTCTGGTACTACCCGACGGCCGCAGGCGTTGCCGGCGGCTTTGTCGGGGCAGTGCCAGCAGCTTTTGCCGGCTGGCGTTTACTACACAGTGACAGCGAGACAGCGCGTATAATCCCGGCGCAAGCCGCCTGCCTGCTGAGCTTCATCGGCATGGCCGCCGGCGCGGGTACTGGCTACCTGCTCTTGGGTTAACGAGAACGATGCCGGTGCCAACACCGGCCATTCTCACTCAGGAAAGGAACGACTTCGCCGCGCCCATCAGGCCGCCGAGGCCACCGGCCGATTCCAGCAGGCTGCCGCCGCTGCTGGCTTTATCCATCATTTCAGGAATCACATCAGACAGCCCTTTTGCAGCGGTACCGGTGTCGGTGCCGATCGCGCTGGCGAATTGCGATACATTGCTCTCGCCCAGCATGCCCAACAGACTCTCAGGAGAAATAGACGCATTCGCGCCATCGCCCAACCACGATGTGACCAGCGAACCGAGCTCGCCGTTACTCGCCATTTTGCCAGCCAGACCCGCCAGATCAATATTACCGCTGCCGTCACCCAGCAAATCAGACAACGCGGACTGAATCGTCGAGGTGTCTACCTGAATGCCGAGTTTCTGGCTCAACAGTTGAGCGCCCATTTCTAGAATATCCATTGCGTAATCCTGTATGACCTGATTTATCATTTGATGATTCGGCGCTGTTGCTGTGCTGGCTATCACGCAGATAGACAGCCCTTGTTCAGGGCCAAATGAAGTATAGTCGATTTCCCGGGTTGCGACGCTGCGAAAACCCCGCCGGGCTTCAGACTCGCCTGAACCAGACCAGCGGAATGTGTCGATCGACTTTCTCGAGGTACTCGCCCTGGTGTTTATTGATTTTAACGATCACCGGCCACAGGTCTGCCCGCTCTTCTTCCGGGACATTTTCAGCGATGGCTTCATAACGTTCCTTGCCCAATTGCACGGTCACCTCAGGGTTGGCCTGCATATTGAGATACCAGGCGGGGTGTTTTTCCTGACCGCTGTTGGAAGCTGACACCACCACCGTATCCTTATAGGGATAACAGGCAATCGGCACAATGCGACGCTTGCCGGTTTTGCGGCCGGTGGTTTCCACCAGCACCACATCGATCCAGCCCATTTTTGAGCCGAACCGACCGCCGGAGAGGCGGTAAAGCGCCTGGTGCACCTTGCCAAAATACTTCCAGTTGAACATCGATTATTATCTCCTGACGTCTACCAGATCAGTATGAAACGATGTCCGGTAAAAAAACAGGGTAGACGCCTGTGCCACAAGCGGCAATCGACGGTAGTGCGAATTATCAGTCCGCCGCATGGCCCCCTGCAGCGCAGGCCGCGCTGTCTTCAGGACTTGAGTTTATCCAGCAGGTCAATCGGCAACGGAAATACGATCGTGGAGCTCTTGTCGCCGGCGATCTCCACCAGCGTCTGCATATAGCGTAGCTGTATTGCCTGATCCTGCTGTGACAGCACCCTGGCTGCATCGGCCAGTTTTTCCGCCGCCTCGGATTCACCCAACGCGTGTATCACCTTGGCGCGACGCTCACGTTCTGCCTCCGCCTGCTTGGCCAGTGCGCGCACCATGGACTCGTTCAGGTCAACATGCTTGATTTCAACATTGGCCACCTTGATACCCCAGGCCTCGGTCTGCTTATCCAGGATGACCTGTATATCCGCATTGAGGCGATCACGCTCAGACAACATATCGTCCAGCTCATGCTGCCCCAACACCGAACGCAAGGTGGTCTGGGAAAGCTGGCTGGTGGCTTCCAGATAGTTTTCCACGTCGATAATGGCGCGCTCCGGATCGATCACGCGAAAGTAGATCACGGCATTCACCTGCACTGACACGTTGTCGCGCGAGATCACATCCTGTGTCGGCACATCCATCACCACGGTGCGCAAATCGACTCTGACCATTTGCTGCAGGATTGGGATCACGATGATCAGGCCGGGGCCCTTCACCTTGTAGAAACGCCCGAGCATAAATATGACGCCGCGTTCATATTCCCGCAGCACCTTGAACATCGAAAACGCCAGCGCAAGCGCCAATACAATGAATACCGTACCGAAATACTGCAAATCAAACATCAGGACTGCTCCTCTTCAGACTTGGTTACATGCAATGTCAAACCGTCGATGGAATCGACGCAAACGACGTCGTGTTCTGCCAGCTGGGCAGGGCTGCGGGCCTCCCACAGCTCACCGTCCAAACGCACCCACGCGACACCATCCTGCACCCGCTCTACCGGGGCTATGCTACCGACCAGCCGCTGCACACCACTGACCAACGCCTGCCGCCGGGCCTTGAGAATGAGCCCCAGCGCAAATACCAGCACGGCGACGCTGAACAGGGTAAACGCAGCGATCATCGGCATCGCTATCTGGTATCCGGGCAATTCGGTGTCCATCAACATGATGGAGCCCACCACAAACGCGGCGATTCCCCCCAGCCCGAGTACGCCAAAACTCGGTGCAAATGCCTCGGCCGTCATCAACCCTATGCCCAGCATGATCAGGCCGAGACCGGCATAGCTGATCGGCAATACCTGGAACGCGTACAACGCTGTTATCAGGCACAGTGCACCCAGCACCCCGGGTACGCCAATACCCGGGTTGTAGAACTCGATGATCAGGCCGTAGATTCCCACCAGCATCAACACATAGGCGATATTGGGATTGGTAATGACCGACAGGAATTCACTGCGCCAGTCGACAGGATGCGTATATAACGCCAGTTCAGCAGTTTGCAGGGTGTAGCTCTTGTTATCGATGGTCACAACCCGGCCATCCAGCTGTTGCAATAAATCACGTTCCGATTCGGCCACCAGATCAATCACGTTGTCTGCCAGCGCGTCCGCAGCAGACAAGCTGGCGCCTTCGGTAACAGCTTTTCGTGCCCATTGCGCATTGCGACCGCGCAGCTGGGCCAGGCTTTCGATATAGGCCACGGCGTCGTTGACGATCTTGCGTTCCATGGCCGTACCCGGCTGCGTCCCTTCCTGTGGATCCGTCCTGTCACCGCCGCCTATCTCGGGCAATCCCGGACCTCCTACCTGCACCGGCGTCGCTGCGCCCAGATTGGTCCCCGGCGCCATCGCTGCCACATGACTGGCATATAACAGGTACGTCCCGGCACTGGCTGCGCGGGCGCCACCAGGTGCGACATACGTCACCACGGGAACGGGGGAGGCAAGAATCGATTTGATCATCTTGCGCATGGACAAATCCAGCCCGCCCGGCGTGTCGATCCGCAGAATCACCACGCCAGCGCCAGCTGCCTCGGCCTTGCCGAGCGCGCGGATCATATGATCGGCTGTAGCCGGCCCTATCGCGCCCTCAACATCAACGATCCACGCCCTGGTGTTTCCCTGAGTCTGAGGCTGGCCCTGCGCCACTGCCTGTAGCGTAAAGGCCCAACCCAGCAACAATACGGCTGCCATCCTGATTAGGTGCATAGCGATCCTCCTGCCCCCAGTATAGGACACTCAGGTCAACGGTTTGCGAGAAATGTTGCGCTATATCAATCCCTCGTTAAAGTCATTGGCCCGCAGGTTTGTGTATCATGGAGGCGTTCACAACGGAGGTGACAAAATGAGAACATCAACAGGATTCGCAAGCGTCACACTGGCCGCCGCTTTGGCAGCTGTTCTGCCTGTTTCAGCCAGTGAGGAAAATCCGCCCGACACGCAGCTCAAACAGGCACAGACCCTTGTCAAGGCCTTCGTCGGACAGCTGCAGCCGCAACTGAAAGCCGCCCTGAAAAACGGCGGACCAACCTATGCCATCGAGGTTTGCGCCAACACAGCGCCGGCCATCGCTGACAGCCTGGCACAGGCATCGGGGTGGTCGGTGAGCCGCGTCAGCCTGCAACCGCGCAACCCCAGTCGTGCGCAACCCGATGAGTGGGAAAAAGCAATACTGGAGCGCTTTGATGAGCGAGCCGCTGCGGGTGAAGCTCCCGCCAACATCAATTACGGCGCAACCGTCGATGGGCGCTACCGCTATATGCAGGCACAGGGAGTTCAACCGATCTGCCTCACCTGTCACGGTGAAACCCTGTCACCCGATGTTGCAGCGGCACTACAACAGTATTATCCCGATGATACGGCAACAGGCTATACCGCCGGCCAGCTGCGCGGCGCCATCAGCGTCTCTGCAGGCTGCGATAATGCCGGACAAACATCATTGGACGGCGTCTGTGATACCGGCATAGAACAGGACAATAACTCATGATCGAACGAACGCCGGAGTTGCACGAATATCTGCAGCCCAGCGAATTTATCGACAGCGCTCATCCAGATATCGTGGCTTATGCGAACGCCAATGCGAGCGCTACTGACACTTTGCAGCAGCAGGCGCTCAGCCTGTACTACGCGGTGCGCGACGACTTGCGTTATAACCCCTATGCGCTGGGCATCAAGCGTCACGATTTTCTGGCCAGCAATACACTGCGCGCTGGAGAAGGCTGGTGTGTGACAAAAGCCATTGTGTTGGCCGCCGTGTGTCGGGCTCGGGGCATACCCGCTCGCGTGGGGTTTGCAGACGTACGCAACCACCTTTCGACCGAACGACTGCGCGCCGCCATGAAGACTGACGTGTTCTATTTTCACGGCTACACCTCCCTTCACCTGAACAACATATGGGTAAAGGCGACGCCGGCGTTCAATATTGAACTGTGTGAAAAATTCGGCCTGCGTGCGCTGGAGTTCGACGGTGTCAATGACAGCCTGTACCAGCCCTATGACCTGGCCGGCAACCAGCACATGGAATACCTCCATGATCGGGGCGAACACGTGGATCTGCCGCTGGATGAGCTGCTGCGTGTCTTCGCCCAGCACTACCCGGACATGTTGGCCGCGCATGCGCAAAAGGGCGCGGAATCACCCCAAAGCGCTGACTGGGAGGCAGAGGTTGACCATGAGATCAGCTCTCGCTAGCCCCTGCTCCCGCTCTGGCAGCAGCAAGCCTCAGGATGAGCGTACACCCAACGCGAGAGCCGCCACGCAGCTGATCAGTACCCACAGCAACTCCTGAAGCCAGCTGCCCAACAGCACAAGCCCTACGGTCGCGGCAGCGATTGCTATGGCACGTTCAGCGGCGCGCGGCCAGGCCGAAACGACTGATGTATTGCGCTGCAACAGCAGCTGGCGGGTTATACGGGCTTCAATGGCACGCGATGCAATCATGTCAGGTTCCTCACAACAAATAACCGAGTCACCATCTTTGCCTCGCATCACCTGAATCACCATCTGTCTATTTTTCAACGTGATCGAAAAAGCGACAGGTAAAATTTCTCCAATAGCTTTAACCCCTTTTTCCATTTGCTGCGATTAAGCCATACAACCCCTGGAGAAATCGCTATGAAAAAGACCGCAGCAGCACTCAGCATCGTACTTCTGGCCAGCGCCTGTGCCGAGCAGCAGAGCCAACCGCTGGACCAGGTTACCCTCGAGCAGCCGACCACTGCACAGCCGCCCGAACGCCGTGGGACGGATGCAAGCCAGCAATCGGCCGCAGAATCCACAGCTCTGTATAAAAGTAATGGTCCTGCCGCGACGTCCGGCCAGGCACTGTATGACAGTGCGCACCGAAACCTGCAGCCCAGCCTCGCGACGCCTCAGCGTGGCCAGAAAGAGGTTCAATTCAGTCCCGTGATGCACGCCACAGATCGCGAAAACTACCTGTCATATACCGCCAATGGGGTTGTTCTGACGAGCGAAGAACCGGTCTCAACGTTCAGCGTCGACGTCGATAGCGCCGGCTATGCCAGCCTGAGGCGCATGCTGCTACGTGAAGGCCGCTTGCCACCTGTGGATGCCGTGCGTACAGAGGAGATGATCAATTACTTTGCCTACCAGTACCCTGCCCCCGATTCAGTGCAGCAACCGTTCAGCGTACATACCGAACTGGCGCCCGCACCGTGGTCGCAATCCCGGCAACTGCTGCAAATAGGGCTGAAAGGCTACTTGCCACCCGCCAGTGAGCGCCCGCCTGCGAACCTGGTCTTTCTGGTGGATGTCTCCGGCAGTATGCAGTCGCCTGATAAACTGGGCCTGCTGAAGAAGTCACTGCGACTGTTGGTCAAGCAGCTCAATGCCCGGGATCGCATCGCACTGGCCGTGTACGCGGGTGCCGCTGGAACGGTACTGAGCAGCACACCCGGCAACGAAAAACTGGCGATCACCAGTGCAATAGACGCACTGCAAGCCGGTGGCAGCACCCACGGCAGTGCCGGCATTGAGCTGGCATATGCACTCGCACAACAGAACCGTATCGAGGACGGCATCAACCGGGTGATCATCGCTTCGGATGGTGACATGAATGTTGGCACCGTCAATCTCGAAGCATTAAAAACGCTGGTAGCAAGGCAACGGGCGAGCGGAGTTTCGCTGACGACCCTGGGGTTTGGCAGTGGTAACTATAACTACGCGCTGATGGAGCAACTGGCCGATGTCGGTAACGGTGTCGCCGCATATATTGACAGTTTGAGCGAAGCACAAAAAGTGCTGGTCAGCGAGCTGCAGTCCACGCTGCAGACCATTGCCTCGGACGTAAAGATTCAGGTTGAATTCAATCCACAAAGGGTGAGTGATTACCGATTGATCGGCTATGAAAACCGGATGCTGGAACGCGAGGACTTCACTAACGACAAGGTCGACGCCGGCGACATAGGTGCGGGACACACGGTAACCGCGCTGTACGAAATTACGCTTGCCGGCGCGCCAGAACAGCGCATTCCGGCCCTGCGCTACGGTCACACCGCTGCAAAGGAGCCAAGCGCCGCAAACAGCGAATTTGCCTATGTAAAACTGCGTTACAAGAAACCGGGCAGCAGTAACAGTGTGGAAATCGCTCGTGCTATCGACGCGTCGTCACTGCACGGCTCGATAGAAGAAGCCAGTAGCGAACTGCGTTTCGCGGCCAGCGTTGCAGCATTTGGCGATTTGCTGAGGGGCGGACAGAATAGCGCTGACTGGAACTACGATGACGTGATTGCCATGGCAGCGGATGCCAGGGGCAACGATCCCTACGGTTACCGCAGCGAGTTCCTCAGCCTGGTGAGAATGGCACGTAGCCTGACTCCTGACACGCGCACTGCGCTGCGCTAATATTCATTGCGCCAGGCGGATCAATGAACGTCGAATCAACAACGATGGATGAGCGGCGCGCTTCGCGCCGCATGACGGACCTACCTATGCAGGGCTTGCTCAATCGACTGAAGACTGACGAGGCCCTGATGCTGGCATACGGACGCGGTGACTGTGACGCTTTCGAGCGCCTCTATCTGCGGCATAAGGATTCGCTGTTTGCGTATCTCTACCGCAGCTGCCCACGCTCGGCTGTGGTTGAAGAGCTGGCGCAGGACACATGGATGGCAGTTATCAACGCGGCTCCGGGCTATGAGCCACGCGCAAAATTCAGGACGTGGCTATACCAGATTGCCCATCACCGGCTCGTTGATTTCTGGCGGCGTAAGGATAATCGTCACGAACCGCTGGACGATGTTACGCAGGACAGATTACAGGACAACAAGGCAACCATCGACAGGGAAGCACTGTCCGGGCAGCTCATGCAAGCCATCGCAAAGCTGCCAGAGGACCAGCGCGAAGCCCTGTTGCTGCAGGAACAGGGCTTTTCCATTCATGATATTGGCGCCATTACGGATACCGGCGTTGAAACAATCAAGAGTCGTTTGCGGTATGCGCGCATACGGCTCAGGCAACTGATGGGAGAGCAGGCATGACAGAACACCGCGACCCACAGGCGAACGGCAAGTTGCCATTACCGGCTCCGCGCTCACCACAGGCGCTGGATGCGCGCATCCTGTCAGCCTCTCACGCACGTGCGCCGTCACCGCGGCGTGTGCATTACCGTGGATGGCTGGGTGGCGCGGTGACTGCAAGTGTCATTGTGCTGGCGGTGTATCTGACAGGGCCATTGCAAGATACCACGCATATGCCGGCCCCCGCCGAATCCGGTAAGTCGCGAGCAACCGTCGGCGGTGAAAGCACCAGCACTATGGGAACATCGCTCGACCAGTCCCAATTCACGCAACCGATGGCTGATGCCGTGACTACCCATCAGGTTGAAGAGCGGGCGGAACGCGAGCAGTTCTCTGCGGCAGAGCAACAGGTGCAGGCCGAGCCAGGGCCGGCAGCATCGACTGCCTCAACCCCCGCATTAAAACGCCTTGCTCCAGACGCCGCTGGAACGAGCCAGTTGACCGGATCAGCTGAGGTTGAAAACAACAGCCTGGCAGATGATATTCGGGGAAGAATTCATGACTATGCGGCATTGCTTACGGAGCATCCAGAGGATGCCCGCGCGGCCTATCAGGCATTGCGGGAATCATGCCCGCAATGCAGTTTGCCGCCGACGCTTGAGCAGGCACATCAACTGGTGAACGACAAGTCAGGAGAATAGCCCCGGCTAACACAGCGATTATTGATCTGCCTTAAGTGACAACGCCAGCCGCTGTTCTATGCTGAAAGCTGGAGATCACAGGGAACCGATCGCTATGGCCGAAAACACGCCCGCGCTGGTCAGCGCCAAACCACCGCAGTCGCTGGGAGCTGAGCAACTCTACCGCCATTGCGACCCGGACACACTGCCGTTTGCTACGACAAAGGAGCTGCAGCCGCTGTCAGACGCTCTGGGACAACACCGCGCCGTCGAGGCGCTCAAGGTCGGGCTGCGCATACCGCACGACGGCTACAACGTTTTCCTGTTGGGCGACTCCGGAACCGGCAAGCACGAACTGCTGGACAGGGTTCTGCAAACCGCTGCTGCTGAGCAGCGGCAGCTCGCCGACTGGTGCTACGTCAACAATTTTCAGTCTCCTGATCAGCCGCTAGCCCTGCTGCTGCCGCCTGGCAAGGGCGTCGAGTTGCGCGATGACATGGCACAGGCTGTGGAAGACCTGCTTATCAGTCTGCCTTCCACCTTCCAGAGTGATGAATACCAATCACGCGTGCAGGAGCTCACGGAGGAATACCAGAGCAAGGAACAGGAGGCCTTCCAGAGCCTGGCAGAAAAGGCGCGAGCTGAAAAAGTGGCCATGCTGCAGACACCAGGCGGTTATACCCTGGCTCCGATGAAGAACGACGAGGTCATTTCACCGCAGGATTTCGAGGCGCTGCCACAAGCAGAGCAGGATCGGGCCATGCAGGTTATTGAAGGGCTCAAAGAGGAACTCAAGCTCATAGTACGGCAGCTGCCGGGGTGGAAAAAAGAGAGTCGTGAGCGGTTCAGAGAACTCAATCGTGAGTTCAGCCGCCTCGCCATAGACCCGGTGATCAATGAACTCAGGCAGCGTTACGCACCTCACCGCAACGTCTGCGACTATCTTGAGGCAGTGCATGAAAACCTGCTGGAAAACGCTGAAGCCTTCACCCAGACTCGTGACGATTCCGCCATTGGTGAGAATATTCGCGAGCGCGCGAGGGCCTTTCCGCAGTACCGCGTTAACGTGCTGGTGGACAACAGCGGCGCCGCTGCGCCGCCCATCGTCAAGGAGGATAACCCGGGGTTTTCCAACCTGATCGGACGCGTCGAGAACGTCGCCCAAATGGGCACGCTGGTTACCGACTTCACCCTGATCAAGCCCGGCGCGTTACATCGCGCCAACGGTGGCTACCTGATCATAGAGGCCGACAAGCTGCTCACCAGCCCCTATGCGTGGACGACCCTGAAACGCGCACTGAAGGCACGGGAGATACGCATCGAGTCGCTGGAACAGCTTTTCAGTTTCGTCAGTACCGTACAGTTGGAGCCAGAGCCCATTCCGCTGAACGTCAAGGTCGTACTCACCGGTGAACGGCACATTTATTATCTATTGAAGCAGTATGACCCAGAGTTCTCTACCCTGTTTCGAATCGCTGCTGATATGGCCGAGGAAGTTGAACGCTCACCCGACAGTACGCTGCAGTTCGCGCGTATGATTCGCGGCCTGCAGGATGAACTTGAGTTGCTGCCGTTGCAACGTGACGCTGTCGCCGCCGTCATTGAATACGCCGCACGACATGTTCAGGACAGTGAACGATTAAGCCTGTCGCAAGCGCTGGTGCGCGACCTGCTCACACAAAGCGACTTTGTGGCGCGAGACGAGAAGGCGAGCCTGACGACATCCAGCCACGTCAAACAGGCTGTGCGTTCGGCGATCCATCGACTGGACCAGTTCCGTGAACGATCCCACGAGGGCATTCTGCGCGACATTATGCTGGTCGACACCTGCGGCAGCGCCATCGGACAGGTCAATGGGCTTTCCGTTTACCAACTGGGCGACTACGCGTTCGGCAAACCCACCCGCATAACGGCAACGGCCCGGCTCGGGAATGGCAAGGTGCTGGATATTGAGCGTGAGGTTGACCTGGGTGGCAAAATTCACTCCAAAGCCGTCATGATTATCAGCGCACTGCTGGCTGACCGCTATGCACGTGAGCGGCCGCTGCCCGTCGCCGCCACCCTGGTATTCGAACAATCTTACGGCGGCATCGAAGGTGACAGCGCCTCCGTGGCAGAACTGCTGGCATTGATATCGGCCATTGCCAGGGTTCCCATGATGCAAAACCTGGCCGTCACCGGCTCACTGAATCAACACGGTGAAGTGCAGGCCATTGGCGGCGTAAACGAGAAAATCGAAGGCTTCTTTGATATTTGTTGTGCACGCGGACTTGATGGCACTCACGGTGTCGTCATTCCCGCAGCCAACACCGTGCACCTGATGCTGCGCCAGGATGTGCTGGATGCGGTCAATGCGGGTCAGTTCCACGTCTACGCCGCGAACACGGTTGATGACGCGCTCGCACTGTTGACAGGCTATACCGCTGAATCTGTCGATGCTGCAGTTATAAGCAGAGTTGACGAGCTGCAAGCGCAGTTGCGTCGCTATGCGAAACAGACCGCCGCGCTGGAGAATGACGCCGATGAACGATAGCGCTGCGCAAGGTACGCTGCTGGTTCCCATTGACGTGCAGGGCGTCAGCCCTGCCGCTTTGGAGACGCTGGTCACGATAGCGCGCCTGCTGGATCGGAAGCTGCTGGGACTGGTGACAGAGGATGCACGACTGCGCAGCGCCGCTGCCCTGCCCTTTGCCACTGAAATCGCGCTGAGTGACGCGCGCGAGCGCAGCCTGCTTGATGCCCGCGTGCTGGAACGTCATCACCGTATGAGCGCAGAGACACGGCGTTTGCTGAACGAGCTGGCGCGACGTGAACGTATTGCCCTGCAATTTGAAGACATGATCGGGCCACGCTGGGCTTGCGCCATTGCGCGTGATGGCCACCTGGATATCTTTGTGCCCGCCAGGCAGCGCCGACACGCGCCGCCTCTACAGACAGCTTTTATCCCCAGGGCACAGCCCTGTGCGATACAGCGCCTGGGCGTGCTGCTGCCAGCGAGTGACGGAGCGGCGCAAATGCTGAGCATCGCCTCTGCACTGATTAATGCTGGTCTGGTTGGCAGTACCGACGTGCTCGCCACACGGTCCGTGTCGGCCGCGGCATTGTCTGCATTACGCATCCCCGGGCATCCATTGCGCGTTCACAGCCCTGTGTCCACAGACGAAAATGCACTGCTGCAATTGATCAGGCAATGCCCCTACACGTTACTGCTGGTGCATGCGGACTCGCTCAGGCCGATCGCGCCTGAGATTCTGGAGCTCGCCCTGGAGCACTCAGCTGCTCAGGTCATGGTGATCCACCAACCCGCGTCATAGAGGTCGATCGACGCACCTACCTGGGTGTCGAAAGACTAGAGAGTAGCCGCGGCGAAAGTGTCGCAGGCCGCAAGATCACCTGATTCAAAACCGGCCTTGAACCACTTGACGCGCTGCTGCGAGCTGCCGTGGGTAAAGCTGTCGGGCACCACCTGACGGCCCGCCTCGCGCTGCAATCGGTCGTCGCCAATGGCGGTCGCGGCGCGCAGGGCCTCCTCGAGGTCGCCCGGATCCAGCAGCTGTCGCTGGGTATTGGCGGCGTGCCCCCATAAACCGGCAAAACAGTCTGCCTGCAATTCCTGCCGCACGGACAGCGCGTTCACCTGGGCATCGCTTCTGCCCTGCTTGGCCGCCTGCACCTGCTGGCTGATACCCAGCAGTGTCTGCACATGATGCCCCACTTCATGCGCCACCACATATGCCTGCGCAAAATCACCGGGAGCACCGTGCTGAGCGCTCAGATCATGAAAGAACGAGAGATCGATATAGACCTGCTGATCCCCCGGGCAATAAAACGGGCCCACCGCTGCAGTTGCTGAACCACAGGCTGAATTGACCCGACCCGTAAACAGCACGAGTGTCGGCTCGCGGTAGCGCTTGCCCTGCTGCTGGAAGATGTTCTGCCAGGTGACCTCGGTATCCGCCAGTACTACCGATACAAACTCTGCCAGTTGTTGCTCCTGGGCGGAGAATTCTGTGGTCACTGCTGTCTTGCCTGCGGAACCCCCACCCATGAACAGCGATAGCACGTCGATGCCCAGAAACTTGCCGCCGACCACCGCAATGACACCGACTAACAACACCATACGGCCCACTTTAGAGCGCAGCATCATAGGCAGAAAACGCAACACCAAAGGTGCTGCGCCGGCTGCGCTCGCATTGTAAGACGGACTCTGCCCGCGCCTGTCGTCTACGTTTTCACTACGCTTGCGATTTTCCCAGCGCATGCTGCACTCCTGTGTTATTGGCTCACCATAGCACCACCATCATCGGTGGCAAGCGCCTGCGGAACATTATATTCTGTGACGGCTGAACCGGGCATCATCTCATCGCATAAGGATAAACTATGGATAACGGCATTCTCATCGGCGGCTGCGATGCTGGTCAGGTCTTTCTCAATCCGCGCTATGCCAATCGTCATGGGCTGGTTGCCGGCGCTACCGGTACCGGCAAAACGGTTACCTTGCAGTGTCTGGCGGAAGGTTTTTCTGACCTCGGTGTGCCCGTATTTCTGGCCGATGTGAAAGGTGACATTTCGGGTATCAGCCAGGCGGGCAGGCCGCATGCCAAGGTGGATGAGCGCGTGCAGAAGATAGGCATCGCGAACTACAGCCAGCGCGGTTACCCGGTAGCGTTCTGGGATGTATTCGGCAAAAAGGGTACGCCGGTGCGTTCCACTGTATCGGAAATGGGACCACAGCTGATCTCGCGCCTGCTGGACCTGAACGAAACCCAGGAAAGCGTGATGACCCTGGTGTTTGAATTTGCCGACAACGAGGGCATGCTGCTGGTTGACCTGGCTGACCTGCGCACCACGCTGGAATACCTGGGTGAGAACAGCAAGGAACTCGGCACGGGTTTTGGCGTATCAAAAGCGTCCGTAAACGCCATTCTACGACGCCTGCTGATGCTGGAGCGAGAAGGCGGCAAGCAGTTCTTTGGTGAGCCCGCGCTGCAGCTGGATGATTTTATGCAAACCAGTCGCGACGGACGCGGCATGATCAACCTGCTGGCCGCCGACACGCTGATCATGAGCCCACGGGTCTACTCCACGTTTCTGCTGTGGCTGCTGTCTGAGTTGTTTGAAAACCTGCCGGAGCTGGGCGATCCTGAGCAACCTGTGCTGGTGTTTTTCTTTGATGAAGCGCACCTGCTGTTCAAGGACGCGCCCAAGGCGCTGTTGGAAAAGATTGAGCAGGTGGTGCGCCTGATTCGCTCCAAAGGAGTCGGGATCTACTTTGTTTCGCAAAGTCCCAGCGACATTCCCGATAGTGTATTGGCACAACTGGGTAACCGGGTGCAACATGCCCTGCGCGCCTACACGCCCCGGGAACAAAAAGCAGTCAGGGTAGCGGCGCAGTCATTCCGGGCAAACCCCAAAATAGATACGGTCACTGCGATCACCGAATTGGGTGTTGGGGAAGCGTTGGTGTCGATGCTGCAGGACAAAGGCATTCCCGCACCGGTAGAGCGGGTACTGGTGCGCCCTCCCCACTCACGAATGGGCAAGGCAACACAGGCGGAACGCCAGGCCATCATAGCGACTGACATCAACCAGAAGCGCTATAAAGACGCGTTTGACCCGCGCTCTGCGCATGAAGTACTGGTGGAGCGCACGGCGGCCAAACTGAAGCAACAGCAAGACGCAGAGTTGGAAAAACGCGCAGCCGCTGCCGCCAGCAAGAGCAAAACGCCGTCGCGCGGCAGAAGTCGAGAAAGCGCGAGCGAAGCCTTTGTCAAAAGTCTCGCACGGGCTGCTGGCAGCAGTGTGGGTAGAAAACTGTTTCGAGGGCTGCTGGGTTCGTTGCTCAAGTAGGCAACAGCGCCGCCGTTACAGGTGGCCTTCGCGCACTACTGGCGTCACCCAGTAGCGCACGCGCGTCCCGCGACAGGCATCGCGTAAAGCCTGCAGGACTGCTGCCTCGTCTGCAACTGTATGCAGCACTTCAAATTCAAACAGGCTGCGATAACCAGCCACCTGTTCACTCAAGTCGAACAGACTGTGTTCACGGCTGTAACCCGCGATACTCTGCATATTGAAGCCGGAAATGGCTGCACAGCTGATCAGTGCATCCACTACATCATCGCGCAGCTCCTGCGGCACCATGATGCTCAATAACTGCACATCAGGCATGACGACGTCGCTCCCTGTAAAAGTACACCAGCGGTAACAGGTAGAGTGTCGTTATCGTTGATGTCAGCAGCCCGCCAATGACGACAATGGCCAACGGCTTCTGTATTTCAGCGCCCGGCCCGGTGGCGAATACCAGCGGAACAAGGCCGAACATCGCGGTCGTAGCTGTCATCAATATGGGACGTAAACGCCGCGCTGCACCGTTCGCAATGCGCTCGGTGAGGGCAACGCCCTGTGCTCGGGTTTGCTCAAAATGACTGATCATTACCACGCCATTGAGCACTGCGACACCCAGCAACGCGATCAGCCCGACAGACGCGGGAACCGAGAGGTACTGCCCACTGATAAACAGCGCGATGATTCCGCCCATAACCGCGAAGGGGATATTGGCGAGAATCAAACCTGCAAGCGCCATGGAACCAAAGGTTGTAAACAGAATCAGCAGAATGAGCGACAGCGCTACAGGAATCACCAGCATGAGATTGCGCGTTGCTCTCTGCTGGTTTTCAAACTCCCCACCAAAGGCCACGCTGTAGCCGGTCGGCAAGGGCAACTGCTCCAGCAAGGTGGCTTCAAGCTCTTCAACAAAACCGACAATATCGCGTCCACTGACATTGGTAGTGACTACGGCAAAGCGATTTCCTTTCTCACGCTCTACCAGCAGAGGCCCCTCCTGGAATGACAGAGTGGCAAGATCGTCGACCCGCGCCTGTTCACCATCGGGCAAAACAATCATGCGAGAGCGCAGACCCGCTATCGTACTCAATGCCAGTTCGCCGTCACTGGCTTTGCCAATCATGACCGGCGTTCGTTTCTTGCCCTCGATTAACGTGGACACCTCCACACCTTCCAGTTGAGACCGGATAGCACGCGCGAAATCCGCAGTAGACATGGCGTAGCGCTGGGCCACCGCCTCCTGCACATCAATGGCCAGAAATCGCCCACCCTCAATGAAGGAAGCCTGCACATCCACAGCACCAGGCGTGCTGCGAGTGATGTCTGCAACGCGCGTTGCCAACGTAGCGAGTGTTTCGATCTCCATACCAAAAATCTTGATAGAGAGATCGCCACTACTGCCTGTGAGCATTTCTGAAATACGCATTTGAATGGGTTGTGTGAAGCCAAAGTTGATGCCCGGATATTCCTGCATCACGCTGCGGATATCGTCGATCAACGCATCCTTGGTAGCAAAGCGCCATTCGTCGATGGGTTTGAGTTCCATGAAGATATCCGTTTCGTTAAGCCCCATCGGATCAAGTCCGATTTCATCCGAGCCGGTGCGCGCGACAATCTGCCTGATCTCAGGAATACGCTGTAATAACGCGCGTTCGATCTGTTCATCCAGTGCCACCGACGCCTGCAGGGAAATTCCCGGTGCTTTCTCTGTTTGCACAATAATATCCCCCTCATCCAGCACAGGCATGAAGGTCTTGCCAGTAAACACCAGCATAACGCCACTGAGCGCCAGCAGTGCTGCCAGCGCAATAATGACCAGCAACGGTTTATGCATCACAGCCGCCAGGCTCTTCTCGTAACGATGCTGCAGCCAGACCATCCAGGTCGGCATCCGTGCGGCTTGTTCCTGCAACAGCCAGGATGAGAGAATAGGCACAACTGTCAGGGAAAGCAGCAGCGCACTGAACATGGCAAAGACAATCGTAACGGCAACCGGCGTGAACAGTTTTCCCTCCAGCCCCGTCAAGGTCAGCAGCGGCGAAAAAACGATCAATACGATCACTGTGCCGGATACAACTGGCACAGCTACATCCTTACAGGCGCGATAGATCAGGTGCAGGCGCGGCAGAGCTTTCTTGCCGTCCAGTTTTGTGACCACGTTTTCGACCACCACGACAGAGGAGTCCACTATCATGCCGATGGCGATCACCAGGCCACCCAGACTCATCAGATTGGCCGACAAGCCGAATACAGACATCAGGTAGAAGGTGGCAAGTGCCGCCAATGGTAAAGACAGTGACACCACCACAGCGGCGCGCAGGTTGCCCAGAAACACAGCCAGCAGCAGTATCACGATCACAATGGCCTGCACCAGGGCAGACGAGATAGTCCCGATCGCTGTGTCTATCAGGTTCGCACGATCATAGAATACATTGATCTCAGTCCCCGGTGGCAGGGTCGGCTGCAACGCACCCAGCTTGCGCTTTACACCGTCTACAACGCTGGCGGTGTTACTGTCCTTGAGCGCGATAATCAATGCCTGTGTTGTCTCTGTGCCGTCGCGCGTCACCGCGCCATAACGCGCCAGATGACCTACCTCCAGCGTCGCTACGTCGCTCAGGCGGAACACTTTTTGCCCTTCGGCTTTCACCACCAGCGCAGACAGCGCCTGCATACTGTCCAGACGGCCCTCGGTACGCACAATCAGGCTGTCATTGCCCTGTGTCAGTCGCCCGGCGCCAAGATTGAGGTTATTGTCGCGGATCGCTGACTCCAGCATCGACAGACTGAGCCCCGCCTCTGCCATGCGCGCAGGTTGCGGCGTAATCTGGTAAGTCTTGGCAAAACCACCCAGTACATTCACATCGGCAACGCCCTCCACGGTGCGCAGCGCAGGGCGTATCTCCCAGTCCAGCAGCTGGCGGCGTTCTAACAGGGAGAGCTCCGGATGTTCGATGGTGAACATGAACATCTCACTCAGTGGCGTACTCATTGGCGCTACGCCACCACTGATATCGGGCGGCAGAATGTCTCGCACGCTGGCCAGGCGCTCTGTGACCTGCTGTCGCGCCCAGTAGATATCCGTGCCGGATTGAAAATCCAGCGTGATATCAGTGATCGCGTACTTGGTGGTCGAACGCAACATCTGCTGGCGCGGGATACCCAGGAGCTCGGTTTCAACAGGCAGGGTAACCTGCTGCTCCACTTCCTCAGCGGTCATTCCCGGTGCCTTGAGAATAATTTTCACCTGCGTTGGCGAGATATCGGGAAACGCGTCTACCGGCAAGTCCAGCCACGCGCGCACGCCCAGCCCCATCACGGCCAGAGTCACTACCGTCACAAACAGTCGTTGAGTCAGCGAAAAGCGTAACAGTGCATCCAGCACCTATTCGCCCCCCATGCCAAGCAGTAAACCCTGAACAGCACTGACTGAACTGACTAGAACCTGCTGGTCAGCGAGGCTGGAACCGGCGGTCACGATGTAGTCACTGCCGGTGGCTGCGATCACCTCCACCGCCACAGCTTCCAGCCCATTCCCCGCCTTGCGCAACACATTGGCAGAGCCCTGCCAGTCGAATACTGCCGTTGCTGGCAGTTGGAATGCGGAAGCTCGCAACTGCGGTATTGCAACGACCTGCTGTCCGAGTCGTAATGCGCAGTCCTGCGCTACGCTCTCGCTCCAGACATTCACGAAGAAGCCGGTCACCAGCGCATCAGTGCGCTCTATCGCCAACTCACAGTCCGGCACCGCCAGGCGCTCCAGTTCGGCAACAATCGATACGGGCACCTGCGCCTGCAAACGAAGTCGGTCGTCCGGCACGAAACTGGCTACGACCTGCCCGTGCGCCATATCCCCGTCCTGTGCGGCACTACTCATGCCAGAAAGTCCATCGAAGGCGGACTCCCGGTAAACCAGCACGCCATCCAGCGGGGCTTTCAAAATCATGACACCTTCACGCTCAGGATCTTCGGTAACCGCGTCGAAGAAATGTCGCAGGTGCTCGTATTCAGCCATTGCCGCATAGTATTCACGACTTGCTTCCAGCCACTGACTGTCGGATATCGAATTGCTACGACGAAGCTTCTCACTGTTGCGGTAGCGGTTGCGTGTCACTTCCAGCAGGGATTCACCCGATTCGCGAGCCAACTCCAGATGATGCACCTGTATACCGCGCAGCTCGGCAAATGCCTGCCCGGATGCAACGTGAGTACCGGCACTCAATAAATAGTCGATCTGGTGCAGTGCCATCGGGGCAATCAGCAGCAGCGCCTCTCCCGTCCGATAGGCCACACGCGCGGACACCGGCTCAGCCGGGTACTGCGAGACCTCCCTGGCGGCGGCGAAATCAAGCTGTAAAGTACCCAGTTTTTCCAGTGGGATTGTTTCTGCAACAGGCTCTTGCGCGACGACGAGCGGGCCACTCAGCAGCGCCATCAACAGGGTGAATCGGCTCAGCACACGGTTCATAGGGATTCTCCTGCCGCCTGGCGCAGCATAGCGATGGTGTATTGCAGCTGGAGCATATTGAGCTGCTGTTCAGAGCGCGCGTCACGTGCGTCAAGCAGACGACGCAGAGCGATTTCCGGCGCTATGGATCTGCTGTTCCAAAGGGTTTCCACCTGATCGGCGATCCGTTTGGTCAAATCTGCCGATTGATCAAGCAAACGCTGGCGCGCCTGCAGGTTTTCATACTCGATCCTGACCCGCTCCCATTCGGTTAGCAGCTGCTGCTGTAGCTGCTCTGATGCCATGGCGTACTCGCGCTGGATCTGCCGGTACTGCGCGCGGTTGCTGTGGGAATCCATGTCAACAAATGCAAGAGGCAGTTCCACCGACACACCGATCTGTTCTTCTTCAAAGCCGGCAGTTTCTATGTTCTTGCCAACCACAGACAGATCCCAGTCACCGCTGCTGGCACGATCCGCCGCCAGTAACTGTTCCTGCTGGGAGCGGTATGCACTCAGGGCGCGCAGGTGAGGATGATTTTCTGGCTGGAATTCAACACTGCTGCCATCGCCTTCTGCAAGGTTGGCAGGAATTTCACCCAGGCCCGTCAGGGCGCGAAACCGGTTCAACGACTGTCGTGCCCTGGCCAGCAGCGATTGCTCCTGCAGCTGCGTATCGACCAGCTCCTTCTGCAGCGTCAGCAGCGTGTAGGAAGACGCAGCATTTGCTTCTACCAACGCCGCTTGCTGCTCCATCAGCTGCTGCAATACGTTGCGCTTTTTCTGTACGAACCGGCGCTTTGCATCCGCCAGACGATAAGCCCATGCAGCGTCACGTAGCAGCCCGGAAAAATACAGTTTGCGTTGTTCTTCATTGAGCGCGTCAAGCTCCAGCGCCAGTTGCTGCATGGCGTTGTCAGCGCGACGAGTTGCAAAAGACTTGATCGGCAGATTGATACTCAACTCGGTTTCGTCAGTACCAAATTTTTCCTGGCTGTCGAGATAGGTAAGACCCACTGAAGGCAAACCGGCGAGCCACGCAGATGTGGCAACATCCTGTATCGACGTGCCGTCACCGTGGCGCTGCATCGCCATTTCCAAGGTATCGTGCAGAGACAATTCACGACTCGATTGCGCGGTGGCAGCCAGGCACAACAGGGAGAGCATGACGCTTGCCACAATACGGGCACAGGTGGACATAAGTGATTCCAGAGGGCGCTCAGAAGCCGCCCATGATAACGACCCTGCCCTCACATACATCGGGCAAGTGTTCTTGGCCGGCCCTATGGTACACTTGTACTACTGCCTCTAACCTGCTGTTTTAAAGGAAGAAAATGAAAGACATTGTGATAGCGCTGACGTTTGGAGTCATCATGTTGCTGAACATGGCAGATGTACTGACCGACATCAGCCTGGGTGTGCCCACCTGGCATATCGTGGGGGAAAGCCTGGTCGTCCTGGCGGCAGCCAGCGCCATGCTGTACCTGATTTTCGATATGCGTCAGCGCACAAGACGGCTTGAGCAGCTCTCGCAGACACTGTCTGACTCGGATCGCCAGCTCGCCAATATCACGCAGGAAATGAGCAATGCCAGACACAGCTACAGCGAGACCATTCAGCGGCAATTTACCGACTGGCAGCTCACAGACAGTGAGCAGCAGGTGGCACTACTCTTACTCAAGGGCCTGAGTTTCAGGGAAATTGCCGCAGTGCGCAGCACCAAGGAAAAAACCGTGCGGCAGCAGGCTTCCACCATTTATGCCAAGTCTGGCGTCGACGGAAGGCACGCCTTCGCCGCATGGTTTCTGGAGGACTTCCTCAGTGCAGCGCCACTATCCGAAGCCGCCTGAGCCCGTTTCGCTCTAGAAGGCCTGACGCAGCTTCTGACCGAAGGTGATGACGCCCAGCACAACGGCTCCCGCGACCATACCAATCACAATCCCCGCCAGTGTTGGCGTTAAAGCACTCAGCACCGGGCCGACTACCGCCAAATTGCCCAATTGGGCGGCCATTTGCTCAACGATGACATCCAGCGCATGAATGCCATGCACCAGAATGCCGCCTCCCACCATAAACATGGCCGCAGTACCGACAATAGCGAGTGTTTTCATCAGTATCGGTGCAAACGCCAGCAGCCGCCCACCCCACCAGCGTTTGAAATCAAGCCATCCGCCCGCACCTTCCAGCTCCTGCAGGTACAGCCCGGCGTCATCAAGTTTTACGATACCAGCCACAAGACCGTACACGCCCACTGTCATAATCATGGCAATGCCACTGACAACGAGCACCTGCGTCACAAACGTATTGTCGGCGACAATGCCCAGCGTCAGGACAATGATCTCCAGAGACAGGATAAAATCTGTACGCACGGCACCGCGAATCTTGCGTTTTTCGAACTCCACCACATCTACTGCTGGATCTTTGAGATGCTCAACCAGCTCAGCATGATGGGCCGCTCCCTCCTCCTTGTGCCATAGCGAGTGAGCGATCTTCTCAAAACCCTCATAACACAGGAACAAGCCGCCAAGAATCAGTACTGGAGGAATCAGCCAGGGGGCCACAAACGATACCGCCAGCGCCGCAGGCACCAGAATCAACTTGTTCTTGAACGACCCTTTGGCTACCGCCCATACAACAGGTAGCTCGCGATCTGCACGCACCCCGGTGACTTTTTCGGCGTTAACCGCCAGGTCATCTCCCAGCACGCCAGCGGTCTTTTTCGCCGCCACTTTGGTCATCATTGCCACGTCGTCGAGCACGGCGGCAATGTCATCCAACAACACCAGTAAACTGGCTCCTGCCATAGCTAAAGCTCCATGCGTGACGGGTTCAGGCGATTAGCGTGCTGCAAGAGCAAAACTAGCCCATATGGAAGAAACACATTTTGTTGCCATCGAGATCCCGAAAGTAGCTGCCGTAGAAGCCGGGCATACGCTCGCCCGGTTCCCCTTCGTCTGTAGCACCCAGGGAAATCGCTTTGGCGTAGAGCTTGTCCACCATTTCGGTTGAGCCGGCTGCCAGCGCTACCATATTACCGTTACCAGGCGCTGGCGCTTCGTCGTTATAAGGCGTCACTACTGCCAGCATGGGGCCACCAGCGGCATTGGCGAATGCTGCAAAACGGCCGATATCCAAAGCCACGGCGGCGCCGAGATCTTCAAGCAGAGCGCCGTAAAATGCTTTTGCCTTGTCCATGTCTGCGACGCCGATTGTTACGTATCCGATCATTTTCTTTCTCCAGGGGTTTCTTGCGGGGAGAAAGTGTACCGCAACTGCCGCCGGGAACAACCGATGTTTCTAGCGCAAAGGCTTGCGCCGACGCTTGGCAGGCTCGTTCATGTGTGACTTGGGATAACGGGGGAGTTTTCCGGTACCCAGATACCTGTGAATACTTTCCTGGGAGCGAATGCGTGCCACTTTTTTCTTGCTGTGCACGTATTCGTTTTCCTGGTTCTGGTCCAGCACACGTGCCTTTACGTTGTCGTGCCATTGCTGGTCCAGAACATCCTGGATAATGCGCTGCGCCTGAGCATCAAAAATGGGACACAGCACTTCGACACGATAATCCAGGTTGCGGGTCATTAGATCTGCAGAGCCAATAATGTAACGCGGATTACCGCGGTTGTAGAACACGTAGGCGCGCGGATGCTCCAGATAGCGATCGACGATACTGATCGCCCGGATATTTTCGGAAATGCCCGTTACACCGGGCAGCAATGAGCACATGCCGCGCACTATCAGTTTGATCTCCACCCCGGCCTGGCTCGCCTCATAGAGCTTGGTGACCAGATCCTGATCGACCAGGTTGTTGCATTTGAGCGTCATGGACGCGCGGTAGCCTGCTTTGGCGTTAGCGATCTCCTGTTCGATCAACGACACCAGGCCAGAGCGCGATGAATGCGGTGACACCAGCAGCAACTTGTACTCCGGCCGTTTGTAAGTGAACTGCAGGAAATCGAAAACGTTATATACGTCCTTACCCACATTCTGATCGTAGGTGATCAGCGTAAAATCGGTATAAACCAATGCCGTTTTCTCATTGAAATTACCGGTACCGACGTGGCTGTAGAAACGCGTAGAGTTCCCCTCCTTGCGCTCAATGAGGATCAGCTTGCTGTGCACCTTCAATCCCGGAATACCGAAGATCACCTGAATGCCGTTCTCCGTAAGACGCTGTGCCCAACTGATATTCGCAGCCTCGTCAAAGCGCGCTGCCAACTCGACGACTGCCAGTACGCGTTTACCGTTCTGCACAGCGTTAACTAGTGCATCGATCACACGTGAGTTCTTTGCTACGCGGTACAGGCAGATCTTGATATGCGACACCGAGGGATCGAGCGCAGCCGTTTTAAGGAAATCCACCACATAGTCGAACGGGTGATAGGGATAATAGAGAAACACATCCTGCTCTCGGATCGCATCGAAAATACTACCCGGCGCGTCCAGCCGCTCGATATGGATAGGCGGCAGCGGTTTGAATTCGAGGTACTTGGGCCCCACATTGGGGAACCCCATAAAGTCTTTTGAGTTGTGGTAGCGACCGCCTGCAATCAGGCTGTCGTACTTGCCAAAACCAAACCGCGCGCAGATATAGTCAAGCAGGCGCTTGGGCATATTGCGGTCATACACCATTCGCACCGCATCGGCTTTGCGGCGCTGTTTCAGGCTGTTTTCCATTTTGTCGATCAGGCTTTGTAAAATGCCATGATCCAGTTCCAACTCCGCATCCCGGGAAAATTTGAAACAATACGCTGCGGCTTCATCCACCTGTATTACACCCCGGAACATCTGCGGCAGACAGGCCCTGATCACGTTATCCAGCGCGATAAACACCTTGCCGCCGCGGGTTTTACGGCGCGGAATTTCCACAAAGCGGTCCAGTCGATCAGTCGGCAATTCCACCACGGCGTAGTGGTACGTGTCTCCAGATTTTATCTCTATCGCCAGGTAGAGGGATTCGTCATTCAGAGGCGGAATCACGTTGACTTCCTGCAGCAGAATAGGCTCCAGTTCTGGCAAGACCTTGTCGGTGAAGTACTCCTGCACAAAGGCAGCCTGGCCAGGATCCAGCTGGCGCTCGTTAATCATATAGATACGCCTAGCGGCCAGCTCCGCCAGCACTTCAACATAGATGCGGTCAAACTCATCCTGCAACTCAACCACGCGGGTCTGGATCGCCGCCAGTAGTTCTTTCGCCTGCTGTTTACTGGCACCGCTGGATACAGATATCAGACGACGCACTTCCGCCACCCGCACCCTGAAAAACTCGTCGGAGTTATTGGAGAAAATTCCCAGGTAACGCAGGCGCTCGATCACAGGCACCGACTTGTCGGCGGCCTCCTGCAGCACGCGCTCGTTGAATGACAACCAGCTCAACTCACGCGGTATAAACAGGTCGTGTTCCAGAAAATCGGCAAGACGGGTGGTAATCGGGTTGGCCATTGCGGTCCCTGTCACAAAAATGTCATTAAAATTAATGGCTTGCATGATCGGTAGATCACTCCCTCAATCTACCTACTTGCTCGACTCAGGACAATAGATGCGCATCAAAAAAAAGCCCGACACACGTGCCGGGCTGGAAGGTAGGTGCGACACCTACTCAGGGAAATTGTGGTTCGCGCTGCCTCTGGCTCAGACGCCGCGTCTGTCAGGCGGCCAGCGTTTCAAACACGTCTGGATGACTTTTACACACAGCATCGAAGCTGTAATCAGTGAGGCCCAGCTCGGCCAGAACCGGCATCAACGCTTCTTCACTGCCTGCGCGCCAGCGTTTCACCAGGGCCGTCAGCACGCCATGACGGCTAACCAGTTGCCAGGTTCCTGTCGCACGAGTGCGTTTGCCCTTGCTGTAGCTCAGAGCCTCTTCATAGGCATAGATCGCTCGCAGAGCATCACGCTCCACCTCAGTGTCTACTTCGTGTTGCTCTGCCCGCAGGTCCACCGCCCGACGATAGGCCTGCACGGCGAGTTCGGGATAGCCGCGACGGCGTGCGTTCTCGACGAATACATAGCACAGGGCGGGTTCTTTAATTCTGGTGACCAATTCGTGCATGGGATAATTCCAGCGATGACGATGGCCACTACGATACCCAAGCGGTCCCCTGTGGCACATGGCCGCCGGCGACAGCTTCATGACAGATGGCGCCAAAATAAAAGATGCTGAGGAAACACTCTGCCGGGGCAATAGCTCACCCTACAATTGACTTTATAAATACCCCATAACCAATTGTTTTTAAGCATAAAAAAGCCCGCAATAAGCGGGCTAATAGCCTTATGCTTCGGGGCAGAAACATAGGCCAGGGGACGTGTGACAACCCCAGGGACTGAGGCTGTCACCTTTAAAGATAGTTCCTATCTGCAAGATTTCAAGTGCACCCGGTGCAATTTTAATCAGGGCTTAACTGCAAGCACGTCCGTCTTTAACAGCTCGAGTACCTTTTCAGCGGTGTTGCCCAGCAAACGTGCTTTCACGCCCTTACGGCCCACCGTTCCCATGACAACAATCTGCGCCCTTACCCTGGCTGCACGACTGTTGATAACCTTTTCCACCGGGCCACGCTTGACGCTGAAGTCCTTCTCCGGGATACCGAACTCGCCGGCCAGTCGCCTGATCTGCGGCTGCATCTTTTCTTCTGCATCTTTGGTGTAGGCGATGGGATCTACCAAATCCAGATCCGTCAGCAGCGTGGGGATATCGATCGCGGTGATGATTTTAAGCTCCACTTCCAGCGCACCCGCAAGTGCCTGACCGATAGACAGGGTTTTGTGATTGAGCTTGCGCTTGGTAGGTATGTCCGTAGAGAGATCCAGCGCAACCAGCACTGGTCGGGTACGATCCCACTTGTCCGCCGCTACCAGCAACACCGGTGCGGGGCACTCACGCAGCAGTTGCCAATCGGTTGAGGTATGGATAATCGAGCCGCTGGGACGACTGGTTTTCACCACCCACAGGTACTTGTCGCCAGCGCACTGCCGCGTGACCCACTGGGCGATATCTTTTTCCCATACGGCTTTATAGTCGACCGTCTGATCGTCTTGAGCACACCTGGCACCGCGCTCCCGAATATCCTGCTCGCGTTCACGCAGGATGCGCTCGCGAACCAACTTTTGCTCCGCTGCGGAGATGCCCAGCGATTTGAGCGGAGCGTAGGCAAAACCTGCCACAGTTGCTGACAGGCCCAGCCGCGCGGCAAGTTTCAACCCACGCGGCGTCGCCGAACACTTCTTGTTTTGGTCAGCGATAATCAACAGCCGGCCCATGGTGACTCCTTGAGACTAGAAATAAGGGCTGATTATAGGGCCTGGCGCTGCGGAGGGAAGTGACTCGCGTCAATCACATTCAATATAACTCACGTGCCGCCCATAGCGGCATATCGGCAGCGTCAGTCTGGCTGCTGGTTCTGGCGAAAATCTGCCGGTGCCATTCCTGTCCAGCGCTTGAATGCCCGGGAAAAAGTGCTCGACTCTGAAAATCCGAGCAGGTACGCAGTTTCGACGACCGAGTAGTTGGGCTGAGCCAGGTACTGGCGGGCCAACTCCAGCCGGGTGTCCTGCAGTAAGTCCATGAAGCTGGTGCCCTCTTCCTGCAATTTGCGTTGCAAAGTGCGGTTGCTCACGTTCAGGGCATCGGCAACCTGCTGCTGGCTGGGGGGGCCATCGGGCAATCGCTCCACGATTTTATCCACCACTGAGCGAGACACCGATGCGCGCTGAAAACTGTTGAGATACGTCTGTGCCTGTTCGTCGTTGGCGCGTGCCAGAGCGGGGTCACCTGTAATCAGCGGTTGCAGGATATCTGAGCGTGACCAGGTAACACGCGTTATGCCGGTGTCGAAGCTGACACGGCTGGCCAGCATATACTCCCAGCGATCAGGGTGCCGTGGCTGGGGCCGGTTGATCTCTATAGAGACAGGCGCGAGGAATTCGCCCAGGGTGAGGCGACACATGCGCACAACGATACCTACCGCGTAATCCTTGCCCACGTCAGAATAGCGATCGAGTTCGGCACTGCGTGACATACATAAATGGATAAACTGGCCGTCAGGTTCAAGCTCCAGCTCCAGGGCAGAACTCAACAGCTTGCCAAAGCGAACCAGCCGCGCGAGACCTTCGTAGACGGTGTCGCTGGCCAACCAGCCCAGGCCCAGGCCGTGCAAAACCTGTGGCCGCAGTTGCTCGGCGGCCAATAAACCAAAAGCCTCATCGCCGGTCTCCTCCACACAGCGCACCATCAGCGCGGCGAATGACGATTGCGGTATGCGCCATTCCGGATTGGCGGCCTTCGCGACGTCAATACCGACGGCGTCCAGCAATTCAAGCGGATCAATACCGCGCAGGTGCAAGGCCTGTGCAACCGGCAAAATGAGTGTGGAAAGCAGCGAATTTTTATTTGGATCAACAATAGCCATGATGATGTATACCCTGAATGCTGCGACCTCGTTTTCTACCTTACACTAACTCAGCTTACCCTACGCTAATACAGCCCAGACAACACTGGCCCGGCTCTAGCCGTAAAACCAATACGCTACCGCTATCGCGGCCGTGATACCGGCGGCGTCTGCAGCCAGGCCACAGGCCAGGGCGTGCCGCGCGTGCCGGATACCGACAGAGCCAAAGTACACCGCCAGCACGTAAAAAGTCGTCTCCGTCGATCCCTGCAGCGTCGCTGCGAGCCGCCCCTGAAACGAATCAACGCCGAATGTATTCATGGTATCGACCATCATCGCGCGTGCACCAGAGCCAGACAACGGCTTCATCAGGGCCGTGGGCAGAGCATCCACCCAGCGCGCATCCCAGCCACCGAAATGTACGATAGCTCGAACGGTATCGAGTAACACGTCCAGCGCGCCGCTACTGCGAAAAACACCAATCGCCACCAGCATTGCGAGCAGGTAAGGAATAATCCCAATGGCTGTTTCAAAGCCCTGTTTAGCGCCTCCCACAAAGGTTTCGTAAACGTTTACCGAACGACGATGCGCCACCAACAGGAAACACATGATCAGCAGCACGATCAGCAGATTACTGATCAGGCTGGATTGCGCCTGCAATTGCTGTGCACTCAAGGTGGCGAACCAGGCGATCAGGGCAAACAGTGCGGCAAACACGCTACCCAGATAGGCCAGTACAACGGTGTCCCAAAGTTTGATGCGCTGCACCGCTGCGGTCACCAGCAGGCCGGCCAGGGTGGAGCAGGCAGTCGCGATCAGGATAGGGATGAACACCGCGGCAGGATCAGCTGCGCCAAGCTGTGCGCGGTACAGAAGAATCGTGACGGGAAAAACAGTCACAGCAGAGGTGTTAAGCACCAGGAACAGGATTTGCGCATTGCTGGCGGTATCAGGCCTGGGATTCAGGGTCTGCAGATCCTGCATCGCTTTTATCCCCAGCGGCGTGGCGGCATTATCCAGCCCGAGGATATTGGCAGACAGGTTCAACGTCATGGAGGATATCGCCGGGTGCCCCGCCGGCACTTCTGGCATCAGGCGCGTGAACAGCGGAGACAGAAACCGCGCCAGGCGAGCGATCAGGCCACTCGCCTCGCCGATGGCAACAATGCCCAACCACAAAGCCATCAGGCCGATCAGCCCAATCGCCAGCTCTACCGACAACGCGGACATATCGAACAGCGCCGTCACCATACGGGAAAAGACCTCCGCATCGCCGGCAATCAGCCACTGGTAAAGCGCACTGGCAAATCCCAGGACGAAAAATCCCAGCCAAATACGGTGCAACATGCAGGTGGAGTCCTTACCTCAGGTGTTTTTGTTCTGCCGCACAGACTACTTCACTGGGCGCGATAGAACCACTGCCAGGGATCCCGCAAGCGCGCTGGCGAGGCTTGGAATTCAGGGATGGGCGCTGGGAAAGAACAGACGTCGCAGCTTCTGCCGCTCGAAGGGCTGCCATTGTCCCTGTGGCACAGCCAGGCGCTCTGCCACCAGAAACCAGATGGCGGGATTCAACGTCATGCCACAATGGCTGCCGCGCACCTGAATACTCTGTGACTGTTCGTGACCGTCATGCTGCAGGGTCGTTTGCCAATTCACGATACCATCGCCCTTGGAATAAATGGCCGTGGTGGGCACCGGCGGCGCCTCGTGCAAAATGGCTTGCTCGATCGGCAACTCTTCAGGGGGATTGAGCGCACTGAACAAGCGCGCGGGCAATGACGCCGTCATTCGCCCCTGACCGAACGGACTTCCCAGTGAAATCACCTGTCGGATCCTGTCGGGAAAAGCCCTGGCCAGCTCCCGGGCAAAGATACCCCCCAGACTATGGCCCACCAGCGACACCGTGCCCTGGTACTTTTGATTGAGGAAGTCGATACGCTCTTCAAGCGCTTCCAGCACACCATCACGTGGGCCCAGATTGCGTCCCTGCCCCCAGCCGTATACCGCATAATCGAGGCTGTCGAGAAAGCGCCTGAAGGTTCGGTTGTACCCGTCGCCGCCCATGAAACCTGGCAGCACCATCACCGGGTGCCCATCGCCGCGCGGCGCGATGCGGTTCAGGCGTCGGCGGCTGAGGTTCAGGCTCAGCACCTCAGCTACGGCGCGATGCGCTTCAGTCAGCGCCAGCAAGGTATGCGGTGGCGGTACATACCGAATGGAGCTACCCGCATCTACCTGACCAATGCCTGCGGAATTCATAGGCGGTTCCTTGCGTTATTAGACTTTATAGCCGCAGGATAGCGAAGATCAAGCGCAGACGATAGCCCGCGGATCATTAAGGCGTGAAGTGGCGCAGGTAATGCGGCCCAGCAAAACGAGCTATAGCCCCTGCCATTGCGGTTGCCGTTTCCCAAGAAAAGCGTCGACGCCCTCCTCACACTCTTGCGTAGTCATCGCGTCGAGCATTGCGCAGCCTGCATCCCGATAGGCCTCGCGGATCGGTTGCTCGATCTGGGCGTAGAAGGCAGCCTTTCCTTTGGCGATACCCACGGAGGACTTCGCTGCAATACGCTGAGCCAGCGCCTCCACTTCGCTGTGCAACTGATCAAGGGGTACTGTGCGATTAATCAGGCCAAAGCGCACCGCGTCCTCGGCAGAGAACAGGTCACCCGTGAGCGCCATTTCCATGGCGTGCTTACGGTGCATATTGCGGCCGATACCCACCAGAGGCGTAGTGCAGAAGGTGCCGATATTGACGCCGGGTGTGCAGAACCGAACATCCTCGCTGGCCAGCGCCAGATCACACATCGAAACCAGCTGACAGCCTGCAGCACTTGCCACGCCCTGCACTGCGGCGATAATCGGCTTGGGAGACGCCACCAGTGCCAGCATCATCTCGGCACACGCATCCAGCACATCGCGGACCCGCATCTCGGTGTCCGGCTCCACGCCTGCACGGCGTCCAGACATCTCCTTCAGGTCGTGCCCGGATGAAAACACGGGTCCGTTCGCAGTAATAACAATCGCCCGTACCGCCTCGTTACTGTTCGCATTGTGCAATTGTTGATGCAGAGCAGCAATCATGCTGGATGATAGCGGGTTGCGCTGCTCTGGCCTGTTCAACGTCAGCCATAGCACAGGGCCAGACATTTGATCCAACACATAAGGTGACTCTGGCGTTGAGTTTTCCATGGTTCTACTCCGCATCTTGCGGGCGTTTGAGCGCCCTTTCTGAATCGTCACCGCGATACTTGATCAACCGCTTGCGCTTTTCAAAGCATCACCGTTTTGGCCACCTCGATACACTCGAGTCGGGATTTAGCTATCGGAATATAGCAACCTTCGGTTTGCGACGAAACACGCCATGGATAGTAAACGCACAAGCACTTCGACTAAACTGTCCGCGCGCAAGCCCCGGCAACCTGATTCCAGAGCCTCAATGCAGGCATGCTGCAGGACAAGAACACACCAGGAACAATCAAGGTCATCACATGAAACTGAATCCAAAGAGCCAGTGGGATGAGAACCAGATTGTTGCGTTCCTCGCAACATCACGCATCCCGATTCGCCTGTCTTTTCTCAACAAGGCGAATGAGCCGCAAATTTGTTCACTCTGGTATGAATACGAGGATGCTGCGCTATGGTCTGCTTCCCACAAGAACTCGTTTTTGATTAACCAACTCAAGCACAACTCGACGGTATCTTTCGAAATCTCGACTAACGACTATCCTTACAAAGGAGTCAGGGGAAAGGCGGAGGTTGAGTTGTCCAGGGTCAATGCCGATCGGGTGCTGGGTAAACTGATTGCAAAATACCTGGGCGATGGCAATACAGCGCTTTCTTCATGGCTGCTCGGTCGAGCAGACGATGAATACGTCATCAGGATCAAACCTACCCTGGTAAATTCATGGGATTTTTCTGGCCGTATGGAGTAATGAATGGCGTTTTTCAGGGCGGCTGTTTGGTTCGGCCATATTGCGTTGATGCGCCTCTGCTGGGCTCAATGTTTCAGGGTAAATCAAGCCAATGGATAATTTTCACATTATGCTCATCCTGGCCGCCTTTCTCTGCTCGTTGGTAGCAGGCTTTCTGTTCGCATACGCCATAGTAGTGATGCCGGGCATCAAAAATCTGAGTGACAATGCGTTCATTCATGCGTTTCAGGTAACAGACAGGATCATCCAGGATAATCAACCTGTTTTCATGCTGGTCTGGCTGGGTTCAGCGGTCGCTGTCGTTGTTGCCGCCCTTTTGGGATTTGAGAAGCAGCAAGGAGCTGATGCCTTTCTATTACTCTTTGCCTCGGTGGCTTACGTGTTTGGCGTTCAGCTTCCGACCATCGCCATAAACCTGCCGCTCAATAACAGATTGCAATCACTCACGGTGGAGCAGATGAGCGAGGCGGAGATGAAACAGGAGCGCATGGCCTTTGAGTCGCGGTGGAACCGCTCAAATTCATTCAGAACTGTGATAGCGTGTTGTGTGTCTGCCGCACTGCTTATTTTACTGCTAAGACAATAGCGGTAATCAGGCTGGCAAGTGGGATCGGAGCAGGAAAAAGCACCTGAAACTGACCAGCGTCACGTTTTTATCAAAGCTCTCATATTCATAATCAGCAGGAGCCCTCATGGCCGTCAACGAAGCGTACAACTACAAGAAGTGGACGGAAAATGTTGATACGTCTGGCGTTGTATCAAAAGAACAACTTATGCAGCTGTCATCAGAACACTACCAGGCCGTAATATCGCTGCTTCCGGACAGCAGCCCACATGCTGTGGCCGGTGAGAAGCAGCTCGTCGAACAGCAGGGCCTTCACTACTGCTACCTACCTGTCGATTTTGCCGCGCCTGCAGATAGCGACTACGAGCAGTTTGAGTCGATGCTGTCTAAAATCCAACGTGAAAAGACGCTCATTCACTGCGCCGCAAACTATCGAGTCTCGGCGTTTGCTGGCATTTATTCCTACAAAAACCTGAATTGGTCTGCTGAAAAGGCCAGGCAGTTTATGGAAAGTCTATGGGACACTCGGGAATACCCGGTATGGGATCAGTTTGTGAATCGATGGCTGACGGAATAACGCGCAGTGCCGAAAAGGACAGGCACACTACACTTGGGCGGAAGGGAACGCGCAGGACAGGCACGTGTAGCGAGCGCGCCGGACAGGTAGAATAAATAAAGGACAGGCACACTACACTTGGGCGGCAGTTTCTTCGACGGAGATGAAACCTATCGGGTCGACGTATCATCAATGAAACACTGAGAGCAGAAGCTATGGCGCAATGGAAGTTTTCGAGTTCTTTTTTGGCCGGATAGCGCGCCCCGGAGACACTGGCGCAGCCACCGTAAGTGGCAGGCGCTGATGAGGTTATTCGCGGGGCGTAAAGGCCCGCTTTGTTATCGATTCCAAGTCAGGGAGCGGTGCAGCGTCGTCGCAGGCGAACCTTTTCAAAACCTAGCGCCTTGGTCATCCACTGCCCTTCCTCAAAGGCGAGTCGCTCCAGAATTGGCGGTAACGACCCACCGATCGCACCGCGTTTGCCAATGCGTATTTGGCGGCCCGTCCAGTCCACCAGATGCAAGTACTCCCTGAACGGGAAAGGGATGCCGTTCTCCGATGTACCAGACTTCTGACGTTGGTCGCTGAAGTGCAATAGCGGTTTGATGGGCAGAACCTCAAAAAGTGAACCATGGGCTTTCGCAAGCGCACTGTGAATCTTGCGATTGACCGGTGCTTTCAAGCGTTCTTGCAAGCTGGTGTAATCCGAGTCTTCCGGCGAGTCGGCCATACAGGCGCGTACGGGGTTCAGGTCAACATAGGCCATGCAGGCTAGTAGCGCCTGCTCGCTGGCCAGGGCCTGGGATTTGAAGCGAGACTCCCAGAAGTGGCCGGTACACTGGTCCTCGGCGTTTGCCTGTCGCGCGATGGGTTCATTCAGGCACTTCATAAACCAGCTAAGGCTTTCCAGGCGTCCCCGCCACACTTGAATAATGCTCTTGACGGTGGTCAGTTGCGCTGCGCTGAGTGTGTCGCCATTACGGTATTTCTGCATGAGTAAAGGCCCCTGGTAAAGTCCCATCCAGCGCGTAATCACCTCTTCATCTGTCAAGTTCTGGCTGCAGCCAAGCTTTACCACGATATGGTAGTGGTTGTGCATCACAGCATAGGCGCAGAGATCGATTGTGAATACGGAAGCCACCAGGTGAAGTCGTTCCACTAACCACATCCGGCGATGCTCGTAGCAGCGGCCCGTGACGGTGTCTTGCCCGCACAGGAAAGCCCGTCTCACACAGCGCGCAACACAGTGGTAATAAGGAGTCTCTGAGCGCTGGACCAGTACGCGTCGTGGTCGTGGCATGTTCGATTTCTCTGATCTGGTTGGCGTGTAAGATACGTCTTACACAACAATCCCGAGGGGATCAAAGAAACGGCCATTAATGGTTGGAAAAACGGTGCCTGTCCTATTTGACTCTATTTGACTTGTCAGCGACTTGTCAGCCACCAACGATTTAGCTGCTTGGTCACAGCTGGCAGCGTACCACAACGGCGGGGCTATTCGACCGCCATCTCGCTTGACCGTGCCACGCTATTTTTCAGTGCCTGCAAGGCATCCATCACTGATTCCTGCTGGTCATGCCCCATCTCGGCAAACAGGTCGATGATCCACTGCTCATGCTCACCCGCCATATCGTCAAAATGACGCTTGCCTTTCGCTGTTAAACCGACCAGGTAGGCCCTGCGATCCGTTTTCATCGGCGTACGACTCACCAGGCCTTCGGTCTCCATCTGCTTTACCAGCCCGGTAACGTTGCCACCGGACACCATCATCAGGCTGGAAATCTCTCCCATCGTGAGCTTTTCGGGGTGCCTGTCCAGTTGTGCCAACAGATCGAACCGCGGCAGTGTGCTCTGGTAGGACTGGCGCAGCTTCTGGCGCAACACGCTTTCCACCATATTGGTGCAGGTGAGGAGCCTCAGCCACAGTTTGAGGGCGAGGTGGTCATCTTCCTGTATGCGCGATTCTGAATCCAGGCGATGGCTCATTTGCAGGTCCTGAGGGCTTTATCAAGTCCATATTTTGCACTGTTTCCTGATTTCTTTAAAGTTCAAATATTTTTATTTTACATTTAAAATAACTTCCCCTAGAATTCAATCAGTTCTCTTCTTCAGAAAGGTGTAGCTATGAACATTGTTTGCCTCGGCGGTGGTCCCTCCGGCCTGTATCTGGCCATTTCAATGAAACTGCGCAACCCGGATCACGACATCACCGTTTACGAACGCAACCGACCCGGCGACACCTTTGGCTGGGGCGTGGTCTTCTCTGATGAAACCATGCAGAACCTCAAGCGCAACGATCCGGTGAGCGCACAGATCATGATTGATGAACTGGTGCACTGGGATATGATCGACTGCCATGTCAATGGCGAAGTCGAGCGCTCGGACGGACACGGTTTCATCGGCATTGGCCGCAAACGTATGCTGCAGATCCTGCACGGACGTGCCATGGAACTGGGCGTCAACCTGCAGTTTGAGCAGGAATTCGAGGTAGACGATATCGAAACGCGGTTTGCCGATGCAGACCTTATTGTTGCCGCTGATGGCCTCAACTCGAAAATACGCAACAACAACCTGGAAGCGTTTGACTGCGACATCGACCTGCGCCCAAACAAGTTTGTCTGGCTGGGCACGCACCAGAGTTTCAAGGACGCCTTTACTTTCATCTTTGAAAAAACAGAACACGGCTGGATATGGGTGCATGCCTACCAGTTCGATGAGAACACCTCTACCTTCATCGTCGAGTGCCAACCAGACGTCTACGATGCGCTTGGCTTTGACAACATGACGCACGAAGAAAGCGCGGAGACCTGCCGCAAAATCTTCGAAAAATACCTGGGCGGCCACAAGCTGTTAACCAACTCCGCGCATATTCGCGGATCTGCATGGATCAGCTTCCCGCGCGTGCTGTGCCGCAACTGGGTGAAAGACGACCGTGTCGTATTGATTGGCGACGCGGCCCACACGGCTCACTTTGCCATCGGCTCTGGCACCAAACTGGGACTGGAAGACGCTATTTCGCTGGCGGATCACCTGGATTCGGAACTGGATCTGCCCCAGGCCCTGCGTGCCTACCAGGATGAACGCGAGGTTGAAGCGCTGAAATTGCAGAGCGCAGCGCGCAACGCCATGGTCTGGTTCGAGAACGCGCCACGCTACGTGGAGGCCTTCGACACCAAGCAGCTCAATTACTCCATGCTGACGCGTAGCCAGCGCGTCAGCCACGAGAACCTGCGCCTGCGCGATAAAACGTGGCTGGAAGGCTACGAGAAACACCTCGCCGGGAAAGCGCTGGGGCACGCCGTGGACCAACCGGTACCGCCGATGTTCCTGCCCTTTCAACTGCGCGATATGACTCTTGCAAATCGTGTGGTGGTGTCACCCATGTCCATGTACAGCTGTGAAGACGGACTCCCCTCAGACTGGCACCTGGTGCACTACGGTGCCCTGGCCAGCGGCGGCGCAGGACTGGTGTACACAGAGATGACTGACGTCAGCCCCGAGGCCCGCATCACCACCGGCTGTCCGGGTATCTGGAACGACGAGCAGGAAGCGGCCTGGAAGCGCATTGTTGACTTCGCCCACGAGCACTCACAGGCTCGCGTCTGTTTACAGGTTGGCCACGCGGGGCCCAAGGGTTCTACGCACAAACCCTGGGACAGTTCTACCGCTGATGACCCGCTGACCGACGGCGGATGGGAAGTGATTTCCCCCTCTGCGCAGCCGTTTGCACCCCATTGCAATGTCCCTCGGGACATGACCCGCGATGACATGGATACCGTGATCAGCCAGCATGTGGCTGCGACGGAGCGCGCAGACCGTGCCGGCTTCGACATGATCGAGCTGCACGCTGCCCATGGCTACCTGATCTCCGCATTCATTACGCCGGTGCTCAATCACCGCGACGATGAATACGGCGGCAGCCTGGAGAACCGTTTGCGCTTTCCGCTGGAAGTCTTTGGCGCAATGCGCAAGGCATGGCCGGACAGCAAGCCAATGGCCGTGCGTATTTCAGCATCAGACTGGTTGGGGGACAACGGCGTCACGCCCGAAGAGGCCGTTGAAATTGCGCGCGCCTTCAAGGCTGCCGGCGTAGACATCATTGATGTCTCTGCCGGCCAGACCTCGCCAGACGCCAGGCCCGTGTATGGCCGTATGTTCCAGACGCCCTTCTCCGACATCGTGCGCAACGATGCCGGCATCGCCACCATGGCGGTTGGTAACATTTATGAAACAGACCACGTTAACTCTATCATTGCTGCGGGCCGCGCAGACCTGTGCTGCCTGGCGCGCCCGCACCTGATGGATCCCAACTGGACGCTGCGCGCCGCCGCTACCCTGCAATACCAGGGCGATGCAGTGCAATGCCCGGTACAGTACCAGGCCGGCTTTGACCAACTGGCGCGCAACCTGGCCAGGGCGGCAGAAATGGCGATCAATGCATGAGTAATCGTCACGCTGTTGTGACGGGCGGCGGCAGCGGTATCGGCGCTGCCATCGCGCAGGCGCTGGCCGATAGCGGCGCTTTTGTCACCATCATGGGGCGCCGACAGGAACCCCTGCAAGATCTGGTAGACGCCCTCCCACGGGCACAGGCCATTGTGTGTGATGTGACTGATGCCGACTCCGTGAACGACGCTTTTGCGCGTGCGGCTGAGCAACACGGTCCGGTCGATATCCTGGTCAACAACGCCGGCGCGGCGCCTACCGCACCCTTCCACAAGCTGGACGCAGCAACATGGCGTGACGTCATGGCCGTCAATCTCGACGGTGTATTTCATTGTACGCGGGCGGTGATCCCGGGCATGCTGGAATGCAAGCACGGCCGTATCGTCAACGTTGCCAGCACTGCTGCCCAGCGCGGTTATGCCTATGTCAGTGCGTACAGCGCTGCCAAACACGGTGTACTCGGGCTGACTCGCTCACTGGCATTGGAGACCGCCACCAAAGGCATTACCGTCAATGCGGTCTGCCCTGGCTATACAGATACCGACATCATCCGCAGCGCAGTGGCAAACATCGTGGATAAAACAGGCCGCAGTGAAGACGAGGCCCTAAAAGAGTTTACGCGCACCAACCCGCAGGGGCGCCTGATACGACCTGGCGAAGTGGCGGCCGCCGTGCTGTGGCTGTGTGCGCCGGAGTCCGCCGCCATCACCGGACAGGCGATATCGGTGAGTGGCGGCGAGGTGATGTAGCTTGTAGCATCACCACTGTCTGTTGACTGGCAGCAACACTCACACTCGCCATTCCAATTTTTATCGAACAGTACCGGGGAAAATCATGAACACAGTCTCTCTTGCCACTTACAAGGCCGAACACTTTCTTTGGGAGGTCAGTGACGGCGTTGCCACCATCACTCTCAATCGTCCTGAGCGCAAAAACCCGCTGACGTTTGAATCATACGCGGAACTGCGTGACCTGTTTCGTCAGCTCACCTATGCCGACGATGTGAATGCAGTGATTGTGCGCGGCGCCGGCGGCAATTTCTGTTCGGGCGGCGACGTGCACGACATTATCGGGCCGCTTACCAAAATGGACATGAAAGGGCTACTGGCCTTCACCCGCATGACTGGTGATCTGGTAAAGGCCATGCGCGCCTGCCCACAGCCGATCATCAGCGCTGTGGAAGGTGTTTGCGCCGGCGCCGGCGCGATCATCGCGATGTCCAGCGATTTGCGCTATGGCAGCGATGACGCAAAAGTCGCCTTTTTGTTTACCAAGGTCGGTCTGGCCGGCTGTGACATGGGCGCCTGCGCCATATTGCCGCGCATTATTGGCCAGGGTAATACCAGTGAACTGCTGTTCACCGGCCGCTCAATGAAGGCAGACGAGGGCCTGCGCTGGGGGTTCTACAACGGCATCAGCGAGGACCCCTACAGCGCCGCCGTCAACTGCGCTGCGCGCATTGTCGAAGGCCCCAATTTTGCCCACGGCATTACCAAAACCATGCTCCACCAGGAGTGGAATATGAGCATCGACCAGGCCATCGAAGCAGAAGCCCAGGCGCAGGCCCTGTGCATGCAGACACGCGATTTCGAGCGCGCCTACCAGGCCTTTGTTAACAAAAAGTCCCCCGTATTTATGGGTGACTAGCCACCAGGGAGCAAACGCATGAGCGACAAGGACTTTCTCAGCTGGCCTTTTTTCGATGATGAACATCGTCAGCTGTCACAGGAACTGGAGCACTGGGCTGCAACTACATTGAGTGCCCTGCCCCTTGATCACAGCGATGTAGACGCGGAATGCCGCACCCTGGTCTCAGAACTGGGCAAGGCCGGATTTCTGGCCAACGCGGTGCCGGCAGCCTTTGGCGGCAATACCGAAAACCTTGAAGTACGCAGGCTGTGCCTGACTCGCGAGACGCTCGCACGGTATTCGGGCCTGGCCGATTTCGCCTTCGCCATGCAGGGCCTGGGCAGCGGTTCGATGTCATTGTTCGGCAGTGATGCGCTGCGCGAACGCTACCTGCCACGCGTGGCCAGTGGCGAGATCATTGCAGCATTTGCGCTGTCTGAGCCCAATGCCGGCTCCGACGTTGCGGCCATGACCACGCGCGCTGAGCGCAGTGGCGATGACTACATTATCAACGGCTGCAAAACGTGGATCTCCAACGGCGGTATTGCCGATTACTACACGGTTTTTGCACGCACTGGCGACGAAGGCGGCAGCAAGGGTATCAGCTGTTTCGTGGTAGATGCCGACACGCCGGGATTAAGCATCGCAGAACGCATTGACGTGATAGCACCCCACCCGCTTGCCACGCTGGAATTCAGGGATTGCCGAATTCCTGCCGCCAACCGCATTGGTGAAGAGGGCCGGGGCTTTATGATTGCGATGGCAACACTGGATGTGTTTCGTTCCACGGTTGGCGCGGCCGCACTCGGCTTTGCCAGGCGAGCCCTGGATGAAGCTGTGCACTACAGCCAGCAGCGGCAGATGTTTGGCGGGCACCTTGCCGATCTGCAGATGACGCAGTCTGCACTGGGTGAAATGGCTCTGGAAATCGATGCCAGTGCGCTGCTGATTTACCGTGCCGGCTGGAAGAAAGACAACGGCGCTGCGCGTATCACCAAGGAAGCGGCAATGGCCAAGCTGTATGCCACCGAGAGCGCGCAGAAGATTATCGACAAGGCCGTACAACTGCACGGCGGCATGGGCGTCGTCAGCGGCAATATGGTGGAGTCCCTGTACCGGGAAATCCGCGCGTTGCGTATCTACGAAGGTGCGTCAGAAGTGCAGAAAGTCATCATCGGCAGCCTGCAACTGCAGTCGCACTAACGCACATAGGTGATGATGGCCACAAAGTGGCAGGCAGAACCCAGCAGCACGAACAGGTGCCAGATACCGTGCGCGTATTTCAAAGCGCGCATTTTATCCAGCACGTAGAACACCACGCCGCCGGTATAGGCTATGCCGCCGGCGGCCATCCAGTTGAACCCGGCTGGCGGCAGCGCGGCGCGCAAGCTATCCAGTTCGAAGGAACAGGCCCAGCCCATGGCCAGGTAGATGACAACCTGCCCGATCTTCACCGCCCTGCCCCGCAGCAACAGCTCACTGAGAATACCCAGGGCAGCCAGCCCCCAGACGATCCACATAATCAGCCAGCCGTTACCGGAGCGCAGCGTGACCAGCATGAACGGGGTATAGGTGCCCGCGATCAGCAGGTAGATAGACACGTGATCCAGCACCTGGAACAGGCGCTTGAGTTGCGGCGGATGGAAACTGTGATAAAGCGTCGACATGGTATACAGCAACACCAGGGTGCCACCGAATACCGCAAAGCTGGCAATGACCCATGGGTCCTTGCTTTGCAGCGCGATGGTCAGCAGCGCGCCAAGCCCGACCAGCGCGAGTACGGCGCCGACAAGATGGCTGATGCTGTTGAGTTTTTCTCCGTAATACATTGTCGTGCCCGACCTTATCCTGAACTCTGCGCAAAAGCGCCATATGATAACGCATGGGCTCGGGGCCAATACAACAACCCACCGCCTCGTCGGCGCAGTTGTCGATATGCAAGGTCGCAGCATCCACAGAGGACGCTTGCCAGCGTATTATTTTATATTTAAAATACTTTCCATTGCGAACATCCCGGATATCATTCAAACAGGTTCTACGCTATGCACAAAACTCTGCAACCGCCCTCCTGGGCCCGCCCCAAAGGCTACGCCAATGGCATTGCTGCTACCGGCAGCCAGATGATTTATACCGGCGGAATGATCGGCTGGGATGCCAACAATACGTTCCAGAGCACCGACTTTGTCGATCAGGTACGTGCGACACTGGAAAACATTGTGGCCGTATTGGCTGAGGCGGATGCCGGCCCGGAGCACATCGTACGGCTCACCTGGTACATCACAGACAAAGAGGCCTACAACAACAACCTGCGCGGTATCGGTGAAGCCTATCGGGATGTGATCGGGCGCAATTTCCCGGCCATGGCGGTCGTGCAGGTCACGGCATTGATGGAAGATGAGGCGATGGTGGAGATTGAAGCCACCGCCATCAAATAGCGGGGAGTCGAAGCAACGTCGCGGCACAGCCGCGACGAGTGACCCTCACAGGCGTGAAAACTCCTTGTTCAATTCGTACTGACGCGACGTCACATACGACTCCACATTCTCTACACGGCGCAGCGCAGCATCAAGACGCTCCCGCGCTCGCTGCAACCGCACCGAGGGGCTGTCGGCGTAGCGAAACACCTTGCGCGGGCGATAGTCATGATACTTCTCGTCGTATTCCATCTCGATGTCCGGGCGCTCTTCAGGCGTTTCTGCCTCCCAGCGCGTGGGCCTTGGGGCCAGCAATATCCAGGCGGCCAGATAGGCCCATAACGCCAATGTGCCGGTAAACAGAAACCCCGCTACCCACATCAGACGCACGACCCAGGGGGCGATATCCCAGTGTTCTGCAAGCCCTGCTGCAACGCCGGCGATGCGACTGTTACGCGTATTGCGATACAGCCCCATTCCCCAGCCCGCACGCTTGCGTGCCCAGAGGCTGTGCTCGCTGCGTCGGCCACCATTGCGACGGTATCCGTGGTGTCTGCGACTCATGGTCTACTCCTTCTCTCGTTCATGACGATTAACCTGTTGGCGCCAATCCGGGTGATCTGCGTCCAGAATGGATTCCAGCGTACCGATACGATCACTTAACTTGTCTACCGTCACCAGCATGTGCTCAATCGATTCGCGATCCTCCTGGTTGAGGCTGCGCGACGAGCGGTTGACGCTGCGGTAGTGCATAACGATCCACATCGGTGCCACAACCAGCAAAAACAGGATGGTGGGCAAGATCATAAAATTCCAGAATTGCATCTTTTGTTCCTTGTACAGAGGTAGCCTTCATCAGCCGCGCTGCCAGTATCGCGACTGCCCGACCAGACTGTCCAGCGTGGTTACCACGCTATTTACTGCGCTGACCTGGCTGCCATTTCAGACTTCAGGCGCTCCAGGTCACTGGTGATGCTCTCGTCCTCTTCCAGTGCGCTGATCTCCGACGCAAGATCCGGTGAGACGTCGCGCCCCATATCCATGGACTCCAGCTGGCTCTCCAGCGTGTCCATACGGCGTTCGAACTGATCAAAGCGCTGGAAAGCGTTATCGACCGCTTCACGCTGGATCTGCCGCTTCACCTTGATCCGTGACTCTACGGTCTGGCTGCGCATCAGCAGCGCCTTCTGTTTCGCCTTGGCATCCGTCAGCTTTTGTTGCAGCTGGGATACCTCGGTGTTGAGGTGCTCAATGTGATCGTCTGTGGCCTGCAGTTCAGCCTCCACCAGTGCGAGCTCTTCCTCAATGGCGCGTTTTTCCTGCAACGCCGCCCGGGCCAGATCCTCGCGCCCTTTGGTGATTGCCAGACGCGCCTTGTCTTCCCAACTGGCCGCCTCAGCCTGAATCTGCTCCAGGCGACGGGCCGCTGATTTGCGATCGGCCAGCACACGTGCGGATGAACTGCGCACCTCGACCAGCGTATCTTCCATCTCCTGAATAATCAGGCGTACCATCTTCTGCGGATCTTCTGCCTGATCCAGCATGGCGTTGATATTGGAATTGATGATGTCCGTCATCCGCGAAAATATGCCCATGGTGTTTCTCCTTACCCTGACTGTTGTGGCAGTGACTGCCGAGATTCAACTCTACAACCTCTACTTATCAACTAATGTGCCAATTCTCTTATCCCACTGTTTTTTATCACGTTTATCCAAATATAATGATAGTAAAGGCATAACATTCACCGGCAATAGGTTTATATAGCCACTTACTATGGGCGATATATACTTATTTATAGTATATTCAACCTATGCGAAAAACCGTGAATATCATCGGTAACTCAGCGGCACTGGCCAGCACACTGGAACAGGTATCACGCCTGGCCCCGGTTAATCGCCCCCTGCTGGTACTGGGCGAGCGCGGCACTGGCAAGGAGTTGGTCGCAGAACGCCTGCACTTTCTGTCACCGCGCTGGGACGCCCCTCTGGTGAAAGTAAACTGCGCCGCCATGGCCGAAAGCCTGCTGGAGTCCGAGCTGTTTGGCCACGAACCAGGCGCGTTTACCGGCGCAACACGTATCCACCATGGACGCTTTGAACGGGCCGATGGCGGCACTCTCTTCCTGGATGAACTGGGCAACATGTCCCAACGCCTGCAGGAAAAACTGCTGCGGCTGGTTGAGTATGGTGAATTTGAGCGCCTGGGCGGACAACAGACCCTGCAAGTGGACGTGCGCGTGCTGGCGGCTACCCACGCTGATCTGCGCCAGCTGGCGGATGCCGGCGAGTTCCGGCACGACCTGCTGGACCGGCTGAGTTTTGATGTCATACACGTCCCTGCATTACGTCATCGCACCGAAGACATCCCGGAACTGGCCAATCACTTCGCCATTGGTATGTGCACGGAGTTGGGCTGGGAACTGTTTGAGGGGTTCAGCGAGAAGGCGATGGCGCAACTGCTGGCATATACCTGGCCGGGGAACATACGAGAGCTGAAGAATGCGGTGGAGCGATCACTGCATCGCTGGGGCGACCCGGACACGCAGGTTGATGAGATTGTGATCGACCCGTTTATCTCGGAGTATGACCGGCCCATGGATCACCCTGACAAAGGCGCTATCACAAACGCAGATTCGCACGCCCCGCCCCCCTCAGCAAACAATGAGCCGACGCCCACCATCACAGATTTCACCGCGCACATGAACGCACTGGAAAAAGCAGCCCTGATCAAGGCCCTGGCAATGCATCAGCACAACCAGAAGAAAACCGCCAAAGCGCTAAAGCTCAGTTACGATCAACTGCGCGGGCTGATCAGGAAACACGGACTGGCCACGCGCAGGCGCCGGGGCACGCCCTGAAGGGACACAGAACAAGGGTGGAGGAAAAACTATAAGGCGCGCGTTTTGATTTCGCCGCAGCGAATGCAACGGTAAACTGTGACCAGCCTGCCCTGCTTCACATCAAACTCGCTGGCTTTGTCTATTTCCCATTTATGGTGACCGCGCCGGCACAGCGTATTGCCGCGATGCTTGTCCTTGAGCGACGGTTTACGAAACGGAATAATGTCTGCCATCGCACGACTCGATTACAGCAAAGTGCGCTGCAGTGCAGTGTTCCATGAAGCAAGGCGCTTGCGTCGTGCAGCGGGCGTCATCTGCACTTTGAACTCGCGCTCCGAACGCCAGATTTTACGGATGTCAGCCTGTGACTCCCACAGACCAACACCCAGGCCAGCGAGATAGCAGGCACCGGCTACCGTGGTTTCTATCACGGCGGGGCGCACCAACCGCCGGCCTGAAACATCTGCCTGTATCTGCATCAGGAAATTATTCGCCGCAGCACCGCCATCAACGCGCAGCGCTTTGGTGCGCTTGCCCAGGTCACTCTCCATGCTGCGCAGAATATCGGCATTCTGCAGCGCCATGGCGTCAAGCGTTGCGCGCGCGATATGGCCGTGCGTCGTGCCACGTGTCAATCCGCTTAGCGTGCCACGGGCATCGGGCGCCCAGTGCGGCGCTCCCAGCCCTGTCAGGGCGGGCACAAATTCGACGCCGGCGTGATCTTCAACCTGCTGCGCCAGCGCCTCAACATCAGGCGCGCGGCGAATAATCTGTAGCCCGTCGCGCAGCCATTGCACGGCAGCGCCGCAGATAAAAGCGCCGCCCTCAAGGGCATAGACAGGTGCCGCCGATTCGCCCAACTGCCAGGCCACAGTGGTGAGCAATCCAGCCCCGGAAAACAGCGGTTCTTTACCGGTATTCATCAATATGAAAGAGCCGGTGCCGAAGGTACATTTGGCATCGCCCTTGCTGAAACAGGCCTGACCAAACAGGGCCGCGTGCTGATCGCCGGCGACGCCCGCAATCGGAATACCGTCTGGCAAACCCGGCACGCCGCTCGTGTGGCCCAGTACGCCGCTGGATGGCCCGATACGCGGCAGGATGGCCTCCGGCACATCGAACAGTTCCAGCAGCTGTGTGTCCCAACGCGTTGTTTTCAGGTTCATTAGGGAAGTGCGCGAAGCGTTGGAGACGTCAGTCACATGACTCTCGCCCTGCGTCAGGCGCCAGATCAGATAACTATCCACAGTGCCTGCGGCCACTCGTCCGCGCTTCACCAGCGTTTTCGACCCGGCTGTATTGCGCAACAGCCAGCGAAATTTACTCGCTGAAAAATAAGGGTCCAGCACCAGGCCGGAACGACGCCGTACCAGCTTTTCGTGGCCGTCCGCCTTGAGCGACTCGCAAAAATCAGTGGTGCGCCGACACTGCCACACAATGGCATTGTGCAGGGCTTCACCCGTCTCGCGGTCCCATAGCAGCGCGGTTTCTCGCTGGTTGGTGATGCCGATAGCGACGATGTCACGAGGGTTGCACAACTTGCGCCGCAAAATGGCGCGAATGCCCTTGCCGACAGAATCCCAGATATCAGCCGGATTGTGTTCAACCCAACCCGGCTTGGGGTAATGCTGCGGGAACTCAAAATTGACACTGGCGCGCAGCTTGCCGCGCTCATCCATCAGGGCCACTGTGCTACCAGTGGTGCCCTGATCTATCGCCAGTACGAAAGCCGGCACGACTAACGCGCCACCCAGGTCAGAGGTTCAACGCAGCAGCAAGACATCACTACGCAGCGTAACCTTCGACCGCTTTGATCTCCAGGAAATCAGTGAAACCATGATGCCCCCACTCACGGCCATTACCCGATTGCTTGAATCCACCAAAAGGCACATTGAAGCCACCTGAAGCGCCATTGATATGCACGTTACCGGCACGGATCTGCGACGCGACTTCGCGCGCGTGATCAATACTGCCACTTTGCACGTAACCCGCGAGGCCGTATGGCGTGTCATTCGCCATGCGAATGGCTTCTTCTTCACTGTCATAGGGAATCATCGTCAGCACGGGGCCGAAGATTTCTTCGCGCGCGATGGTCATATCGTTATTGGCCTGGGAAAAGACCGTTGGCTTGATGAAGTAGCCTTTGGTCAAACCGTCGGGACGACCAACACCACCGGCCACCAGTTTGGCGCCCTCATCGATACCCTTCTGGATCAGGTCCTGAATCTTGTTGAACTGAACCTCAGACACAACAGGCCCCATGGTGGTCTCTTCGCTGGTGGGGTCGCCGACTTTTACCGAAGCGGCGACACGCGCTGCGATGGCTTCGGCCTCCTCCAGCTTGGCGCGCGGCACAAACATGCGCGATGGCGCATTACAGGATTGCCCGGTGTTGTTGAACATGTGCATAACGCCGCCTGTCACGGCGGCTTCGAGGTCCGCATCTTCCAGCACGATATTCGGGGATTTGCCACCCAGTTCCTGTGTCACACGCTTGACCGTAGGCGCTGCGTTCTGTGCTACCAATGAGCCTGCCCGGGTAGAGCCAGTGAAGGACATCATGTCGACATCCGGATGTTTGGACAGCGCGGTACCGACCACAGGGCCGTCACCATTGACCAGGTTGAAAACGCCCGCTGGCACGCCCGCTTCATGCAGTACCTTGGCAAACAGGTAGGCTGAGAGCGGCGCCACTTCACTGGGCTTGAGCACCATGGTGCAGCCGACAGCCAGCGCCGGAGCGACCTTGCAGCCGATCTGGTTGACGGGCCAGTTCCACGGCGTAATCAGACCACAGACACCGATTGGCTCCTTGAATACGCGGTGCTCGCCGAGATCTTCCTCGAACTCGAAGTTCTTCAGTACCTTGGCCGCTTCCTGCAGATGCCCCAGCCCGGTATAGGCCTGCCCGCCAACAGCAAGCTTGTGCGGTGCACCCATTTCCTCGCGGATAGCGTCGGCGATATCGTTATAGTACTTCTGGTACACCTCAGCACAGGATTCCAGCAGCTCAATACGTTCCTTGACAGAGGTACGGCTGTAGCTGGCGAAAGCGTTGCGTGCCGCCGCCACCGCGCGGTTTACATCTTCTTCAGAACCCAGCGAAATGTGCGCACAGACTTCCTCCGTGGCTGGATTCAGTACGTCGAAGTCGTGCGGCGTTGCCGGGTCTACCCACTCGCCATTGATGTAAAATTGCTTGTATTCACGCATGATTATTCTCCGGGTCAAAAGATTCAGGGCCGTAAGTGTAGCACTCTGGGAGCCGCTGGCCAGCACCCGATTGGGGTTATTCGGGCGCGGTTTACCGCTGTGAACAATCATCCGCCTGGCATTGCCAGCCAGCGCCATATCGGCCAGAATTGCGCCCCCAAACACCCACCCCCTTTCGTTCCACCCACACGGAGACCCAGGCACATGGACAACGAAGAACTGACGCTGTTCCGGGACATGGCCCGACGCGCTTTTGAGCAGGAAATTGCCCCCAACATCGAACAGTGGGAGGCCCAACACAAGGTGCCACGCTCCCTCTGGAACACGCTGGGCCAGGCTGGGCTGCTGTGTCCGGATATGCCCGAGGCCTATGGCGCAGCCGGCACCACTCCGGAAGTGACCTTTGCCATGATCGAAGAGCTGGCGCAGATGGGTTTTGGCGGTATCGCTTCCGGCTACGGTATTCACAGCAATATTGTGGCGCCCTACATCGAGCACTTCGGCACTGAAGAGCAGAAGCAGCAGTGGCTGACCAAAATGGTAACCGGCGAAGCCGTCGGGGCGTTGGCGATGACCGAACCCGGAGCGGGCTCGGACGTGCAAGGCATTCGCACCAACGCCGTGCCAGATGGCGATGGCTGGATACTGAACGGGTCAAAGATCTTTATCACTAATGGCCTGCATGCCGATGTGGTGATTGTGGCGGCCATTACTGATCCCGGCAAGGGCGCGAAAGGTACCTCGTTGTTCCTGGTCGACGCATCCCTGCCCGGCTTTGAGAAGGGCAAGAAGATCGAAAAGATCGGCCAGCATTCCTCGGATACTGCAGAGCTGTTTTTCCAGGACGTAAAGCTGCCGGCAAACGCCTTGCTGGGCGAACTGAACAAGGGCTTTGTGATCATGATGAACGAGCTGCCCCGTGAAAGACTCGGGATCGCGGCGCAGGCCGTCGCTGCAGCCGAGGGCGCACTGGACCTTACCATTGACTACGTTTTGCAGCGCAAAGCCTTCGGCCAGACGGTTGCGAGCTTCCAGAACACGCGTTTCACGCTGGCTGAAGTCAAAACCGAGATCGCCATCAATCGTGCTTATTACGAGAAGTGCGCTACCGCGTATGCCAAAGGCGAACTCACTGCGGAAGATGCAGCACTGCTCAAATACGCCAGCACGGAAATGCAGTGCAAAACCGTTGACCAGTGCCTGCAGCTGTTTGGCGGCTATGGCTATACTGCTGAATATCCGATCTCACGGTTCTACACCGACGCACGCATACAGCGCATTTACGGCGGCAGTTCAGAAATCATGCGCGAGCTGGTAGCGCGCTCCATCCTCGGTCGCTGAACCCTGAGGCGCGGCAACACACCCCGCTGCATCGCGGGGTTTTTTATGTCTGTGTTTTATTCAGGCGAGCTGGCCAACCAGGGAAAACAGGGACAGTACAAAGAAGCCTGCGGTAACCGTTAGCAGCGACAGCAGTGTCGTCAGCACCACAATGTTGGCCGCCAGGACACCATTACCGCGGGCGGCAACCACCATCACAAAGCTGGATGCAGCGACCGGCGATGACATCAGCAGAAACAGCACGCCCAGTTGTTCATCGCGCACCCCCATCAGCAGCGCCACACTGATTGACAGTAGCGGCGCGATACACAAACGCCATCCCGCAGCCTCCCATGCCAGTGGACCAGCCGCCCGCAGGTCTGACAACTTCATGGCACCGCCGATGCAGATCAGCATCAGAGGCAGGAAAAAGGCCGATAAACCCGCGCTTAGTGGCGCCACCGCATCCGGCACCGGCAAGCCAGACAGCGACAACGCCACGCCAGCGGCGATACCAATAATCAACGGGTTCCTGGCGATACCCGCGACGATATGCCAGAAAGAAGACGACAGGCCGAGACTGGTATTGAGCACCCACACCGCCAGCACGTTATACAGTGCCGTCATCAACGCGACCGGCAACGCGGCCAGCGCAGGGCCGCGCTCACCGTAGGCAGACACGGCCAGCGCAATACCGATAATCGCCAGGTTGGAGCGGAACGCAGCCTGCACGAAGATGCCCTGTTCGCGCACGGGGTGCTTTCGCCAACGCGTGTAAACCGCGCTCGTTGCCAGAACCAGTAGCGTGGCGACAATCCCCGCCAACACATATTGAGCGCTACCCAGATGGGTGTAATCAACTTGTGACGCGCCGGCAAACAGCATCACCGGCAAGCCAAAATTGAACGCCAGGCGGGACACCACCGCTATCACGTTGTCGGAAAGCACGCCAACGCGATGCAGGACAATACCCAGCGCCACCCAGCCAAAGGTCGGCACTGAAACAGAGAGCGCGGTGAGAAAAAGCGCGAAGGCGGCACTGAGCGTCATGCGATTAACAACACGGGGAAAACGCTATTATGCCAGCGACTGCGAGTTTGGCATCAGCTGTCTTAAACAAAAAAGTGCGATAACCGCAACCAGCCGGCAGGTGCTCTGGCCGGTTGGCTCAAGCCAGTTCGGTCAGCGAATCGCTCAGAGCGCCCAGCAGGCTGTCTATCTCATCCTTCTCGATCACAAAGGGCAAGCCGAGCTGAATCGTGTCGCCACCGTAGCGGACATAGAACCCTTTCTCCCACATGCGCAAGGCGATTTCGAACGGCCTTCTGGCAGGTTCACCCGGGTAGGCCTGCAGTTGCAACGCCCCGGCGAAACCAAAATTACGCACATCCGATACATGCGGCAGCCCGCTCAGTTGGTGCAGGCCGTCTTCAAAATACGGCGCCATATTTGCGACACGCTGGGGCAATTGCTCGCGCTCGAGTATGTCGAGTGCGGCGAGCCCTGCAGCACAGGCAACCGGGTGCGCCGAATAGGTATATCCATGCGGAAACTCCAGCATGTAATCAGGGCCACCCTGCTCCATAAACGTCTGGTAGATCTCGCCACTGGCGATAACCGCGCCCATGGGAATAGCACCGTTGGTCAGCTGCTTGGCGACGTTCATAATGTCCGGCACCACGCCAAAAACATCCGAGCCGGTCATCCCGCCACAGCGACCAAAGGCGGTGATCACCTCATCAAAAATCAACAGAATGTTATTGGCCGTACAGATATCACGCAGGCGCTGCAGGTACCCTGCGGGCGGCGGTATCACGCCGGCTGAGCCAGCCATGGGCTCCACGATCACTGCTGCAATATTGGACGCATCGTGCAATGCGATCAGCTCGTTCAGCTCATCGGCCAGGTGCCAGCCATTGGCGGGCATGCCGCGCGTGAAAGCGTTATCAGGCAGCAGCGTATGCGACAGGTGATCTGCATCGACCGCCTGGCCAAACATTTTACGATTGGCACCGATTCCGCCTACAGAGATGCCACCGAAATTCACCCCGTGATAGCCCTTGGCGCGACCGATCAGGCGAGTTTTGGCGGGCTGGCCTTTCTGGCGCCAGTAGGCCCGTGCCATTTTTAACGCGGTGTCTGCGCACTCAGACCCGGAGTTGGTGAAAAAGACATAATCCAGGCCACCAGGCGTCAACCCCTTGATCCGGTTGGCAAGATCAAACGCGCCCGGATGCCCGAACTGGAATGCCGGTGCGTAATCCAGTGTTTGCATCTGGCGATGCACCGCCTCGGTGATCTCGGGCCGGTTATGCCCGGCACCCGAGCACCACAAACCCGACAGGCCGTCGAGGATGCGCCGGCCCTTGTCATCAATCAGGTACACCCCATCAGCGCCCACGATAATACGTGGGTCCTCCTTGAACTGGCGGTTTCCCGTGTAGGGCATCCAGTGCGCCTCCAGTTCAGCGCGCGTCAGGGGCTTGCGGATAGGTGTCATGCTCGTCATGGGTGAGTTCCGATGGAAGATAGAGGCGATTTTAAAGCACACAGTTTGTTGCATGAAACACTATCTATCGATATAAAGTTTCATAAAATTACAACTAATTATGACCTCATCCCACAACGGAGCCAAGCGAATGGCCAGAAAAGCCCTGTTGGGAACCGTGACCGACAACGACTTGCGCTTGCTGCGCGTGTTTCGGGCTGTCGTTGCCTGCGGCGGATTTGCCGCGGCAGAGCTGGAGCTGAACATTAATCGCAGCACGATTTCGCGGCATATCAAGGACCTCGAAATACGCCTCGGGGTGACGCTCTGCCGGCGTGGCCGTGGCGGGTTTGCGCTCACCGCAGAAGGAGAGCAGGTACACCTGAGTGCGCAGAAAATCATGGCCGCGATGCAGGACTTCCAGCACGAAGTGGATGATCTGCACCAGCAAATGACGGGCACACTGGGTATCGCGATTTTCGACAAGACAGCGACCAATCCGCAGTGTCACATACACCGCGCGCTGGCGGCGTTCGACATAGCAGCGCCGGACGTACAACTCGAGATATTTGTAGATCCGATTAACGCGATCGAACGGGGTGTGATCGAAGGACGCTTCCAGCTGGGTATCATTCCCAACCACCGCCCCTCTGCCAGCCTGGATTATGCGGCGCTGTTCAAGGAACAGATGTACCTTTACTGCGCCACCGAGCACCCGTTGTTTGCAGACGCCGGCACAGGTTCACTCACTGCCGAGCGCGTGCGCGAGCAAAAGTACGTTGGCATTGGCTACCACTCTCCCAACATGGAAGCGTCCCACCAGCTGGGGCTGGAGCGCAGGGCGACGGCCCACGACCAGGAAGCCGTGGCGCATCTGGTTCTGTCAGGGCGCTATCTGGGATATTTACCTGAACACTACGCGAGCAGCTTCGTGGCCAGCGGTGTGATGCGCCCGGTGCTACCTGGCGTGTTTCAATATGTGTGTGAGTTCAGTGCGATTGTGCGCCACTCACCACCGCCCAGCCGCATTGTACAAACGCTGCTGGACGCGCTGGTGGACGCACATCAATAGAGACTAGTCAGTATAACCAGTAATCGACTTGGCGGCCTGATAGGCAAAGGTCATCGAGGGCCCCAGCGTGGAGCCCGGACCGGGATAACAGGGCAAGGTTGGCGCACTGCAGTTGCCGATGGCGTACAAGCCCTCGATCACACTGCCATCCTCATGCAGCACCTGCGCATCGGCATTGGTCACCATGCCGCCCTGCGTACCGAAATCACCCGGGTCAACGCGCATGGCGTAGAACGGCGGCTTTTCTATGGGCGCGAGGCAGGGGTTGGGCGTCACGCGCGGATCGCCATAGTAGCGATCGTAGGCGGACTCGCCACGATGACAATCCGGATCCACGCCGTCGCGCGCATACTGATTCATCTTGTCGACCGTACCCTGCAGGCCTGCGGGATCAACACTGATCTTGGCGGCCAGTTCTTTCACGGTATCGGCTTTGGCAAAGAACCCTTCGTCCTCATACTGCTTCGGCACCATCCAGTCCGGCCGGAACTTGCTGTTATACAGTGGCCCGACAAAATAGTTGGCGCGGAAGGTGGCATCGAATATCTGCCAGCTGGGATTACAGGGGTTATCAGGACTGTGTTTCTCAAACGTCTCCAACTGGAACGCCATATAGTTCTGCGATTCATTGCTGAAGCGCTCACCCGCCGGATTCACCATAATAGAACCGGGATAGGACTTTTCCATGATGCTCAGGCGCGGAATCTCTTCACCGGGCACTGAGATCGTGTTGCACCACCAGGCCTCGTCCAGACGGTGCATTTTGGCACCTAAACGCAACCCCTCCTGAATCGCATCACCGGTGTTATCGCGAGTACCGGCGCTCCAGCGATGATCTGTCGGCTTGGGCAGATACTGCTCGCGCATCGCCTGATTGTGTTCAAAACCCCCGGCCGCCAGTACCACCGCTTTACGCGCCTGAATCCGCAGCGGTTTGCCGTCTCGCATGACTTCAACGCCCAGCACCTTGCCGTTGTCGTCAACCACGCGCGTCATGGCGGTATTCAACCACAGGGGTATATCGCGGTCTGACATGGACGCGCGCAGACGTGCGACGCCTGCACAGCCGGTGGCAAGGCGGCGATGAAAACGATCCTTCAGGCGCCAGGGAATATCGATCAGATACGCGGCGACCAGTTTGACAGCCGTCTTCCACCAGCCCGGTTGCTGGCCAATCAACAGAGCGGCCTCTACCTGCGTAAAACCAATCACCCCGCCCAGGTGCATCATGGGATGCGTGCGACGCAGGCGGCGCCATTCATCGCCCAGTTCATCAGCGTTGAATGGTTCCGGCTCCATCGAGCGGTGACCCGCCATCGCGCCATCCAGGTTGGTATAGTAGTCAGGATAGTGCTCGAGCGTCTCGTAGCGCATGCGCGTGCGCTCATGCATGAAGTCCACCATTTTCGGCCCATTCTCCAGGTAGGCCTCCAGCTGGTAATCGGGCACCTCTTCCTGCGTAATGAGCTGGCGCAGATAGGTGCGGGCCTTATCGATCGAATCGTCTGCCCCGGCCTCTTGCGCATAGCGATTGCAGGGTATCCACACACCGCCGCCCGAGATAGAGCTGGTGCCGCCATAGAGATTCGACTTCTCTATGACCAGCACGTCTTTGACGCCCATTTCATAATTGCACAGCGCAGCTGTCAGGCCTCCGTTGCCGGAGCCCACCACTACCACGTCAAAACTGTAATCCCAATGCTGATCTGCGCTCATGTTTTGCGATTCCTGTTAAACAGCGCTCATGGTAGCCTAAGCCCCGGTGGTTTCAGTCAAGCCCTGGCTATAATGGCGGTGAAGTTCAAAAAGTTGGCCGCCGGGCTGGCCAATCATCTGGAATCAAGTGCACCGCGTACACACTTAAAGTCGCGCGACGCCTGCGCAAAGCGGGCCACTTATCAATAATCAATCTCGAAGGGAAGAAAAACTATGCTCCATATCGTTCGCCGCACCACGCTGGCTGTCGCCACCGCCGGGGCCATTGCGCTGTCACCTATGGCGCTGTCTCACCTTGATGACAAGGAAATGCAGCAATCCTACCGCCAGTCGTTCTTTGCCATGCTGGCAATGAATTTCGGCCCTATCGCCTCAACCGTCAAGGGCGAGATCCCCTGGGATCAGGCGCGCATGCAAGGCTGGGCGGATGATCTGGCCAAGATTGGCACGCTGGATGTGATGCGCGGTTTTGCGCCGGGTTCAGACAAAGGCACCACCCGCGCCAAACCCGAAATCTGGGACAACATGGACGACTTCAAAAGCAAAATGGACGATATGACAGCTGCCACCGCCGCGATGCAAACTGCCGTCGCCAGTGGCGACAAGGCCGCTGTGGGCAAACAGCTGGGCGCCCTGGGTGACACCTGCAAAGCCTGCCACGACGAGTACAAGTCGAAAGATTACCTGTACTGAGCTACCACATTACTGGCGGGGGTGCGGGCGCCTGCTCCAGCCCCCACCAGAGAGCGGCTGCTACCAGAACCAGGATCAACAGCGCTCGCCATAGCGGCACTGGCGCCGCCCTGCCCTCACGCCCCGCCGCACGTCCTTTGATCATCGCCTGCAGCAATTTTTCATGCAGCCGCAACTGGTGCCAGGCAATCACCAGCACGTGCAGAACGATCAGCACGACCAGCAAGTCGAAGGCGATCTCGTGGATCACACCCATGGTGTCACGAAATTCTGTTTCGGCCGCATAGTACAGAGGCCCGGAAAACAGCACGTCGTCGCTATTGAACAAACCGCTTACTGCCTGCAGCAACAGCAGGCCCAACAAGGCGATCACCGACAATGCGCCCAGCGGATTATGCCCGGCGCTGGCAGCTCCTTTCCCCTTGAGATAGGCGATAATACCGGCTGGCCCCGTGACAAAATCGCTGAAGCGCGCATGGCGACTACCGACAATGCCCCAGATTATGCGCCAGACCACCAACACGATGACGGTATAGCCAACCCACTCATGCACATCGTAGTAGTCGAATTCGGCGCTGAGCCAGGCCAGCAGGACGCAGGCGACAATAGACCAGTGAAAGATGCGTATGGGCAGATCCCACAGCACATGGGGTTTTGAGTTCATTCAGTTACAGACTCCGTTGGCCGGCCAGGCAGGGAAAGTCGGGATCCCCGGCATAGTCGTAGGACCAGCTCTGATCGTGCAGGGTCACCCGATGCCGTGCGCCGGCAACACTGCCGTCACCCGACGTATATCCTGCATCGCCGGGAAACATCACGACTAAAGCACCGTCGCAATCGCCAATCACCGGCATGAGTTCAGGCGCGGGCGTGCTGCGCTCTTCCTCGAGCATCTGTGCCATGTTGTCGTAGCGCGCCAGATTGAGGAGGCTGACATAGGTGGGCGGCAGCAGGCCGAGTTCACCCGCTTCGTGCAGCGCAATGGCCTCTTTCACCTTGATCCAGCGGGAATCGTGGATCTCCCCGCCGTCGATTACCACCTCTGCATCACGCTCCAGCGGCGCGGCAAAAAACCAGGTGGAAAAACGCTTTGGCTCCACTTCGGGCGTGGTCCAGTGACTCAGCGCCACCATATCTTTCTCACGTGGCTGCAATCCTGATTCTTCGAAAGCTTCCCTGGCAGCGGCCAGTTTCGCCGCCAATCGAACATCCCCGTCTGCGGCCGCTAAATCAGCCTCATCCAGGGCACCACCGGGAAATACCCAGAAACCACCGGCAAACATCAGGGCCTGGTTGCGGCGCAGCAGCAGCGTCTCCAGCCCGTCATCGGCATCACGCAACAGTACGACGGTGCTTGCGGGCCGGGTATCGGCAGGTTTGGTCATTCCATTATTCCTGTTGATGTGAACACGGGGGCTGCGAAAGCGCAGGAAGTTTAACAGGCTTGCAGGACTTAAATCACCTCACAGATGCAACGTGCTACACACGATTGAACAGAAAAGCCTGCGCGATAGTGCAGATGCTGATACCAATTGCTTTGCCTGCCAAACACAAACGTGAAAAGCTGTGACCCCTCCGATAACTTCCGTCTTGCGGGAAATAAAACCATGTCACGAATTGCGTTACGCGGCTGCTCGATCATCCTCATTTACGCGTTTTCCTGCATCGCAGCAGCACAGGAACCCAGCCAACAGCAAGAGAGCGCCAAAGACAGGCCCTATCTCATTACCGAACAGCGCGATCCCTGTGTGAATTACGAACCTCTGCGCCGTCCCCACTTTGGCGACACCCACGTGCATACCGCTTTCTCATTCGATGCCAGCTCACAGGACACACGCAACACGCCTTATGACGCTTACCGCTTCGCGCAGGGTGAGCGTGTTGGAATACAGCCGTATGATGATAACGATGAGCCGATGCGCTTTATCCAAATTGATCGTCCGCTGGATTTCACCGCGGTCACAGACCACTCAGAATTCCTCGGGGAAATAAGCCTTTGTACCACGCCCGGCGCAGACGGCTACTGGCACCCTGTGTGCATTGCACATCGCTGGTACCCGCAGTTAACCTTCGGCACGCTGGCAGCCTACGGCATCGCCGGGAAGAAGCGCTGGGGGTTCTGCGGCGATGACGGTGAGAAGTGTTTTAGCGCCGCCAATAGTCGCTGGCGCGCAATGCAGGAAGCGGCTGACAAAGCTTACGATCGCTCAGGCGAATGCGCGTTTACCACCTTCAACGCCTATGAATGGACAGCCAGCGTAGGCTCGGGGAAAAACCTGCACCACAATGTAATCTTTCGCAATGAGCAGGTACCAGAGCGCGCCCTGAGCTGGATCGAATCTCCGTCCCAGGTCGATCTGTGGGACTATCTCGACGCCGAATGCGTGGCTGGCAAACCTGGCTGTGACGCAGTTGTTATCCCGCACAATTCCAACCTCAGCGGCGGCCTGATGTTTGAAACTGCGCGGGTCAGCGAAGACGCCGTACCAGAAGGACCGGTAACAGCGGCTGAGGCAGAGCGACGTGCTCGCTGGAATGTCCTGTTTGAGGTGATGCAGCACAAAGGTTCGTCGGAGTGCGACAACCGCCTGAGCGTGTGGAGCGAGGACGAGTACTGCGGCTTTGAAAAACTCGGCTACGACCATTTCGGTGGCAAAAACACCGGCATGAACGAAGGCGGTGCGATGGAGTGGTTAACCATTTTTGTGGATGCCGACGACATCCCCGAAACCAAACCACCCGGAGCGAACAACTTTTTACGTTATGCCCTTAAAAAAGGCCTGCAACAGGAGGCTGAGCTGGGCGTCAACAGTTTCAAGTTTGGCCTTATCGCCAGTACCGACACACACATTGCTGCGCCCGGTCTGGCAATGGAAAAAAACCATCCCGGCCACGGTGGCGCCGGCATGGGCTCCGGTGAAGGCGTGCCAAAGGGCCTGCCGGATGAGCTGGAATACGGTCCCGGCGGGCTGGCGGTGCTTTACGCAGAAGAAAACACAAGAGACTCGCTGTTTGCTGCAATGCAGCGCAGGGAGGCCTACGCTACCAGCGGCACTCGCCCCATCCTGCGCTTTTTTGGCGGATGGGATTACCCGCAGGACTTATGCGCCGCCAGTGACCTGGTAGCACGGGGCTATGAGGGCGGAGTCCCCATGGGGGGCGATCTGCCTGCCGCTACATCACCCGGGAACAAACCGCGCTTTGTCATATCCGTGGCGCAGGACACCGGCACTGCCGATTATCCGGGGAGCGCACTGCAACGAGCGCAGTTGATAAAAGGCTGGTATGTCGACGGCGAATTGCATGAGGCAGTGATGGATGTTGCCGGGGGTGATAACGACGCCAGCGTGGACATCAATACCTGCGAGCAGTCAGGTGCGGGGCACGCCCAGCTGTGCCGCGTATGGACCGACAACGACTTCGACACACAGGCACAGGCGTTTTATTACACTCGCGTACTGGAGAACCCCAGCTGCCGCTGGAGCCAGCGTATCTGCGCGGATGCCGGGGTGCGCTGTGACGATCCCGCAACGATCACCGAGGGCATGGAAAAATGCTGTGCGGCCGAACACCAGAAAGTGATACAGGAACGCGCCTGGAGTTCACCTATCTGGTATACACCCGCTTCATAAGCGGCTGAACATGGACAGGTCGTAGCCCAGCTTCAGGGCGTGCTCCCTGGCCTCCTCCTGTGCCTGCCCCTGCTGACTGGCCACCCACAGGTTGGTACAGCGCGTCCCGGAGCGGCAAAAGGCCAGTACCGGCCGGCTGGTATCGTGCAGTAAACGACGCATGGCTTCGAATCCCTCGCCTGGAAAACTGGCCGCCGTCACCGGCAGGTAATGGTACTCGAGCCCTGCCGCCTCCGCGGCAGCCGCGATGTCACTGCCAGATGGCTGGCCCGCTTCTTCACCGTCGGGACGATTGTTGATCACCACCTGGAAACCCGCCGCTGCGAGCTGTTCCATGTGTTCAGGGTGAACCTGCTGCGATACCGCGAGCGTATCGCTCAATTGGACAATCTTCATATTCATCCTCTGTTGACGCTGTTGCTGCAAAGTAATTAGCCCGGCTCGCCAACCAACTGACGCCAGGCAAGTGCAAAACAGCCGACTCGTTCAAATACTAAAACCATGCACTGCGAGCACACCTGATGTAAATCAGTAAAACGACGTTTTGCTGCCACAGCCCTTAGCCACGCAATTACTACTGCACTACTATCCGGGGACGAATTATAACTTTAATACAACGTATGCCCCATGTGTCTTTCTTACAAAGGCAGCTCTGCACCAGCGCTTTAGTCTTGCTGAGCTATGTTGGCTTGCTCGATGTGGTAGCAACGGCAACCGCCGCACCCATCACCAACGCGCCGATCATGCCGCTCGCCGAGCAGTCCTTGCTATTGGATATCTCACGCGCCGGTGAGCGGCTTGTGGTCGCAGGCGAACGTGGACACATCCTGTATTCGGATGACGACGGCAGGAGCTGGACACAGTCACAGGTACCCACACGCAAAATGCTGACCGCGCTGTTCTTCGTGGATGAACACAACGGATGGGCCGTAGGGCATGACGGCCTGGTCCTGGCCACCGACGATGGTGCCGTGACCTGGCGAATACAGCGCGACGGCCTGGCCGTGCAACAGCAACTCAATATTGAACAACGAGAGCTGGCGTTGCGCAGGCTGGCAAGTCAGGAGAAACAGGCTGACGCGAGTGACGCGGTTGCTGCCGAGCAGTTGGAGGAAGCCGAACTGGACCTAGAAGACGCAAACCTGGCACTGAGCGAGCCGGTTTTCACGTCACCCTTGATGGACATCTGGTTTCAGAACGCCAATGAGGGGTGGGCAGTAGGGGCCTTCGGCACCCTGCTGGCTACAGACAATGGCGGCGAACGATGGCAAACGCTATCCACCGTGCTGGATAACCCCGAGGAGTTTCACCTCAACAGCGTAGTCGGTGATGACGACGGCAAGCTGTTTATCGCGGGCGAAGGCGGCCTGATGTACCGCTCCACCGACAGCGGGCGCAACTGGCACAAACTGCCTCCTGTTTATGACGGAAGCTGGTTTGCAGCACTGTATTGTCGCGTAACAGATACCCTGCTTACGATGGGTCTGCGTGGCAATCTCTATCGCTCCAATGACTTTGGAGACAGCTGGCAACAAGTGTTGCTGAACATTGAACAAACGCTGGCTGGCGGTAACGCCTGCCCTGACTCCCAAAGCACCGTATCCATCGCTGGAGCAGGCGGAACCGTATTACTCAGCGATGACGGCGGCAGCACTTTTACGCTGCACAGAGGTGACAAAGGTTCAAACCTGGGGTCGGCTATCGCCAACGATAGCCGCGTGATAGCGGTCGGCCAGGGCGGCATTTACCGACGCCTGAAAGGAGACGAGTATGCTCGGTAAATCGCTGCGCAAACAAAGCGGTGAACTGCATACCTACCACCCGGGGGAAGAGGAGCGTCGTCTTGAGCGGCTGATCTTCACGCATCGCCCGCTACTACTACTGCTATTTGTGCTGGCGACCCTCTTCTTCGGCTACCAGAGCATAGGGCTCAAGCCCGACGCCAGCTTTGAAAAAATGATCCCGATGGAGCACCCGTTTATTCAGGCCTTTATGAAGCACCGCGGTGACCTCGGTGCGGCCGGCACCACCATACAGGTGTCGGTGGAGCACACGCGCGGCGACATTTTTGATCCCGAATATCTCGATCTATTGCAGCAGATCAATGATGAAGTGTTCTATCTGCCGGGCGTTGATCGCAATCGAATGCGCTCCCTGTGGACGCCGAACGTGCGCTGGATTGAGGTGACAGAACAGGGTTTTGAGGGCGACAAAGTCATTGACGCTCGCTACGACGGTTCTGCCGAAGCCATGGAGCGCCTGCAGCGCAACATTCAGCGCTCCGGCGAGGTTGGCCGCCTGGTAGCCGACGATTATCGCTCCAGCATGATACAGGCACCGCTGATCGACAGAGACCCTACGACCGGCGAACCGCTGGACTACCACGCACTTTCCACAGCGCTTGAAGAAAATGTGCGTGACAAGTTTGAAGCCCTGTCTGTCGATGACAGTGGCGAACCAACGTTACGTATTCACATCATCGGATTCGCCAAGATTGTCGGTGACCTGATAGACGGCATTACAGCAATCTTCCTGTTTGCACTGATCACGGTGAGCACGACCGCCGTTCTACTGTTTGCATACACGCGCAGCCTCAGCGGTACGCTTTTGCCGCTGTTTTGTTCATTGATCGCGGTGGTCTGGCAGCTGGGCCTGCTGAAGACGTTAGGCTACGGCCTGAACGCCTATTCCATCCTGATCCCTTTTTTGGTGTTCGCCATTGGCGTCAGCCATGGGGTGCAGGTCATCAACGCCACCATGACCGAGGCGTCAGCAGGATACAACCACCTGGACAGTGCGCGCCGCGCGTTCAGGGTTCTGTACGTGCCGGGAATGACAGCCCTGGTATCAGACGCCATCGGCTTCATCACCATGGTGCTGATCCCCATACAGGTGATCAAGGACCTGGGCGTTGCTGCCAGCGTCGGTGTCGCGGTCATTGTCCTGACCAACCTCGTGCTGCTGCCGCTACTACTCTCCCGTTTCGGTGTCAGCGGCCGGGCCGCAGACCGCCTGCAAGAGCGTCGCACCAATGCCGCAGCCGTGCAAACCTGGCAGCGCCTGTCGTCTCTTGCCAGCAGACGGGTGGCGCCCTGGTCGCTGTTAATCGCCCTTGTCGGTTTCGGAATTGGCATCTATGGCGGCCAGAACCTGCAAGTGGGCGATCTTGATCCAGGCGCACCGGAACTGCATCCGGACTCCCGTTACAACCGCGACAACCAGTTCATTACCGACAACTATGCCACCAGCTCTGACGTGCTTGTGGTGATGGTGGAGACCGCTGAACAGGAGTGCACGGCCTACCGCAACCTGGACCTGGTAGACAGTTTTACCTGGCATATGGAGAACGTGCCAGGCGTTGACTCCACCATCGCCGCTACCCATATCTCCAAACTGGTCGCAGCCGGCTACAACGAAGGCAATCTGAAATGGGCCACAATCAGCCGCAATCAACGCCTGCTGGGCACCACCTTCAACCAGATGCCCCCCTCGCTGATGAACAGCCGTTGCAGCCTGCTGCCGGTGGCAATATTTCTCGAGGACCACAAGGCTGCAACGCTGCAGCGCGTGATAGATGCGGCGCAATCATTCGCACAGGACAATGCACAGCCGGGCATTCATTTTGCACTGGCCGCAGGTAATGCCGGCATCGAAGCGGCGACGAACCAGGAAATTACCATCGCGCAAACCCGCATGATGCTGCTGATCTACGGCGTGGTTTGCGTACTGGTGTTTATCAGCTTTGCATCGTGGCGCGCGGTGATCTGCATTGTCATACCGCTGGCTCTGACCTCTTTCATGTGCCAGGCGCTAATGGCCTACCTGAACATCGGGGTGAAGGTCGCCACCCTGCCGGTTATCGCTTTGGGTGTTGGCGTGGGCGTCGACTACGGCATCTATATCTACAGCAAACTGGCCTATTTCCTGCGGCGCGGGCTGAGTCTGCGAGAATCCTTTGCGCGCACCCTGAGCACGACGGGTGAGGCGGTGGCACTGACTGGCATCATGCTGGCCGTCGGCGTTGCGACCTGGATTTTCTCGCCCATCAAATTCCAGGCCGATATGGGTATTCTGCTGACCTTCATGTTTCTGCTCAACATGATCGGCGCGTTGTGGCTGCTGCCGGCGCTGGCGCACTACCTGCTGTCGCCCGCCACGTTCTCCAGCGACACGATTAAGGACACGTCCTTTCACGACAGCAGTAGATCCGAACAATCCGCCAGGGGTTGAACAGAGATTATGAACACGACAAGGAGCACGTCATGAACAGGAAGAATTGGCAGCACCCCAGACTGCTCGCTGCGGTCTGCATGGCACTGTGGGGTAGCTGTGCTGCCCCCGCACTGATGGCACTGTCGTTCGACCTGGACGATGCGGGTGAATGGCGGCTCGATATCGACACCAACCTGTCCTACTCCGCACAATGGCGCGTCGCGAAACAGGATGACAACAAGTTCTCCTACCGCAGCACTGGCGATCTGATCAAAGACAGTGAGGCCTATACGTTGCTGGTGAATGCAGACGACGGTAACAACAACTTTAACCGCTCGCTGGTACAGAATCGCTTTTCAATCGTGTCTGAGATAAGCCTCACCTATCAGAATATGGGCGTCTTTGCTCGCGGTCGCGCCTACTATGACAGTGTCTACGACGCCAAAACGGACCAGAATCCGCAGGACACCCGCACCTACAATTCAGGCCAGCTCTATGGCGGAGATGCCGGCTTTCGCGAGTTTCCCCAGGGCACTGTTGATGCCCATCGGGATCGCCTGGAAATGCTTGATTATTTTGCCTTCTACGGCGGTGAGTTACCCGGCGATCGCCTGTTCGACCTGCGCTTGGGCAGCCAGGTGATCAATTGGGGAGAAGCCACGTTTTACCAGGGTATCAACGGCCTGCAAAATCCTGCTGATGTGATTGCAGCCAATACACCCGGAACGGAAGTCAAGGAAATCCTGCTGCCAACCGGTGCCCTATACGCGCAGGTAGACCTGGCCGCCAATGTGACCCTGGAGGCCTATTACCAATACGAGTGGCTGAAAACTGAGCTCAATGGTGTTGGCAGTTACTTCAGTGATCGCGACTTTCTCGGTCCGGGTGCAGAGAATTTCCTGGTGGCCATCGGCGATAGCGCCATCATCGCCGTGCCCAAAATCAATGAGGAAAAGGCCGATGACGACGGCCAGTGGGGTGCTGCGCTGCACTGGATCACCGAGGGCGGCACCGATATCGGTTTGTACTATGTCAATGCGCATAGCAAGGCGCCGGCCTACCAGCTCAATTACGCCGGCCTCATCCCCAGCGATTACACCATTGCCTATTTCGAGGATATACAGGGCTATGCCGCCAGCTTCACCACCGTGTTGGGTAACGCCAACCTGCAGGGCGAATTATCCTACAAGGAAAACGTTCCTGTCGTGATCAGTTCCGGCGACCCAGTGCAGGGAGATCTGCTGAGCGCACAGCTCGGTGGCTCGCTTGTGCTTGAGCCCAACCGTCTGTGGGACGATGCCAACCTCACTTGCGAACTCGCCTCAGTTGCCATTACGTCACACGACAACGATGAGCTGCGCTATGACGATGGTGCTACAGCGCTGGCATTGCGGCTGGAACTTTCCTACCTCAATGTCATGTCGGGGCTGGACCTGAAAGTGCCGGTATTCCTGCAACACACCTTTGACGGCGTTGTGCTGGAGAGCCAGATGATCGAGGACGCCACCACCTTCAATATCGTCGTCAAGGGTATTTACCTGAATCAGTACACTGCTCAGATCGGCTATACCAACTACTTTGGTGGTAGCGAAAACAACCTGTTAACTGATCGTGACAATGTCTCGATCAGCCTGTCTTACAGCTTCTAGAAACGAGGAATGATGCACATGAAAAGCCTTAACACGACCGTCCTGTGTCTCTTAATCGCGCTCTTTGGCAACCCGTTGTCGGCAAAAATGTCGGAACAGGATGTCGCGCGCCTCGGTAACGACCTCAACCCCATGGGCGGCATAAAGGCCGCCAATGCAGACGGCATGATCCCGCAGTGGACGGGCAGCATCGTCGGTTTGCCCAAGGGCCTGCAGTGGGACGGCCCGGGTACCCCCTACCCCAACCCATGGCCTGACGAGAAACCGCTGTTCGTCATTACCAGCGATAACATGGAGCAACATGCGCAGCGGCTGAGCCCGGGCCAGATTGCCATGTTCAAGGCCTACCCGGAGACGTTTCGCATGCCGGTATACCCGAGCCATCGCGACTTCGCCTATTCGAACGCCTACTATGCCAAGGCACTGTATAACGCCAGGAACGCGGAGTTGTACAACGACTCAGAAGGGATCAGGGGCTACGTGGGAGGTCCGGCCTTTCCGGTACCATCAAACGGTCCGGAGGCTGTGTGGTACACCCGCACAACGGGCTCATACGCTGTACGCGAAGGCGAGTACAGTGATATCGCCGTGTTCCCCAATGGTACACGTTCAACCCGGCGATCACGTTTCCGCCAGGAATCACCCTATACGGATTTGAGCAATCCCAATACGCCCGAGTATGAATACCCGAAGCTGGGCAAGTACGCCTCCTACATCATGACTTACGTGACCGAGCCGGCACGCGACAAGGGCCTTATCACATCGATCTTTGAGCCCTACGATTACTCAGAAAACGCTCGCGAGGTGTGGCGCTACCTGCCTGGGTCAAGACGGGTAAGGCGTGCTCCCACCGTCGGCTTTGATACGCCCGACGGCCCCGGTGGCTTGAAAACAGTGGATGAGGTGCGCGGTTTCAACGGTTCGATGGAGCGCTTCGAATGGGAGCTTCTGGGCCGCCAGGAAATGTTCATTCCCTACCACAACTACGATTTTGACGATCCACAGCTCGACTACGACCAGCTGCTGACCAGTTTCCATGCCAACCCGGACTACATGCGCTACGAGCTGAAGCGTGTCTGGGTCGCGCAGGGAACACTACGCAAAGGGCAACGTCACCTGTACGGCAAACGCCGCATCTACATCGACGAAGACACCGGATTGAGCGCTATCACAGAAAACTATGACGGACGCGGCGAGCTGTGGAAAGTCGTGCTGTTCAACAACATCTATGAGTATCACGGCGCTGCCTACCTGAGACGCGTCCAGATGTATCACGATCTGCGCGCAGGAGCGTACATAGCGGAACGCCTTATCAACGACAGCGAGCCGATGTTGTACGACCAGTCTCCGATGAATGGACCCGGGTATTTTTCACCCACGAACGTCAGGAAACTGGGCAGGCGGTGAAGGTCTGAAAGGGGGAATAGTACGGCGACGATTTCAGGGGGCTGCCCTACAAACCGGCCACGCCCTCCCACAGTAACTTGATACCAACAACCACCAGGAAAAAACTGATCACTGCATAGTAAAACCCTGTATCTGAGCGTTTAACCAGATAGTGTCCCAGCTTCACTCCCAGCGGTGCCAGCGGCACCAGCACAAGGGAATACAGGAGGTTGGCGCTGGAAAACTGCCCCAGGGCGTAGTACGGCAGTAGCTTGACTGCGTTCACAACCGCGAAAAACATGCCCGCGGTGCCGGCGAACAGCAACGGTGTCAGCTTCTTGGGCATCAGGTACATCGTCAGGGGTGGGCCACCCGCATGAATACTGAAGCTGGTAAAACCTGCCAGGGCGCCAAAAAAACCGGCGGTGAGCGGCTGATGATCGCGGCTGGCACGCGACTGCAATTTCAGCAAATTCTGCAGGCCAAACGTTAACGACAAAGCACCAATCAGGATACGCATATAGTTATCGCTCATGGCATCGGCGGTGAAGTAGCCAATAACGATACCCACCATAGCGCCAGGTAACAGAAGTTTCAGCGCCCTGCGATCAAAGCGGCCCCAGTAGGTTTTCACCACGAACGCATCCATGACAACCAGAATGGGCAGCAGGATCGCGGCGGCCTGGGTCGGCGACATCACCAACGCCATCATCGGTACCGATATCACGGCAACGGCGCCGCCAAAGCCACCCTTGGCGATGCCGTACAGCAGTACCGCAGGAATACTGGCCAGCCAGAACCAGGGGTCAGCCAGCATGCTGGAAGCTCAGCATCGTTTCGCCGGGTGAGCGTGCGTTCAAAAGTGGTTCAATCAACAAGCTGAAATTCATCGCGCAGCACGCTGATAATTTCCGCGCGAGGGTTATCAGCGACTCTCAACGGCCTGCCGATGATTTTTTCGGCGATACCGATATAGGTCTGAGAGACAGCCATCAGTACATCGAGCGGCAGTGCATTGTCACGAGCCAGAGCCTGCCGTTCTGGCATGCGATCCTTGTTCAACAGAATGTCCGGGTCGGGAAAGTGGCTCAGCAGCAACTGGCGGAAACCCTCTTTGGAGTTTTCCTGTACGCGACCATCACGCCAGGCAGCGCCATCCCATATTCGCGATGAATCCGGTGTACCCACCTCGTCCATGTAAATGAGCTTTTCTGCGCCGGCCCTGTCGGTGACATAGCCAAACTCAAATTTGGTATCAACGAAAATCTGGTCGATCTTTTTCAACTCATTGCTGATCAGGGCAAAGCCTTCCCGCAGCAGCTTTTCATACACTGCGACATCCTGCGCGCTGTTAAAATTGAAAGCCGCATAGTGATCGACAATGTCCTGCCGCGCGATATTCGCGTCATCCACCGCCGGAACGCCGGGGATGCCCTCAAGTATGCCCTTGGTCGATGGCGTAATCAGCAGTTCAGGCAGCTTCTGGTCGCGCTGCAAACCGCCCGGAATCTGCACACCGCAGAACTCTCGCTCTCCCTTTTCGTAGGCTCGCCAGAGGGACCCGGTAATGTACTGTCGGGCGATCGCCTCGATCAGAACCGGGCGGGCTTTCTGCACGATCCAGACCAGCGGGTGGGGAATCTCAAGAATATGGCTGTCTGCCAGGCCCTGCTCTCGAAACAGGCCAAACCAGTGGTTGGACACCGCATTCAGGGCGGCGCCCTTACCGGGCACACCGCGCAGGCCGCCCTCACCGTGCCAGATACAGTCGAAGGCGGAAATTCGGTCACTGATCACCATTATCGCCAACGGGGTGTCCGCCGGTACATCGTAGCCGCGCTCCTGCACCAGTCGAGCGCTGTCGGCATCGCTCAACCAATACACTGAGCGCACCTTCCCGCTGTGCACGGCCCGATCGGTTCTGATCGGTAGATCGTCATTCACTGCCAATACTGTATCAGCAAGACTCATTCGGGGTGTCCTGTATTCAAGGTTTCCAGGGAACGGTAAACACTGTCCAGATAGTGTGGAGCAGCCGACACCGGGGTGTCGATTGCAGCGCAAATTGCAGCACTGCCGGCTTCCAACGGGCGCCAGTCTAGCAGACGCGTGGCGCGTCTGGCACCCCCGCGCGGAGCGCTGTCATCGCGACCTGTAGCGACTGCGAATGCTGCGCCGGCTGTGTGGTTTTCCCGCATGGCTTGCGCTCACCGAAGGGTCTTTTTTTGCGCGGTCCCCCGCGCTGTCCTGTGTACTGCCTTTGATAGCGAACTTGCGGTGCTGACGAAGATGCAGCTTCACATCGAAAGCAATCTTCATCAACACCAGTACCACCAGCATGGCTACCGGCTCGCCCAGCGCCTGCGTCGCGATACCGCCAACGATAATGGCAATATGCAACACCACGATGCGGCCATAGGGAGCGAGCATGAGATCATTCAGGGCCAGCTTCTCCCGCTCGCCCCCAAGCAGGTAATTCATTACAAAGGACACACCGTGGCTGATAAACAGAGCGGCACATACCCAGATCCACTGTGGGGGGGCATAGGCGATGACTTGCTGTACTACATTCACCAGCAACTGAACAAACACCAGAAACAGCGGCCAGGGCGGTTCAGGCGTCGTATTGATATCCTGGTTCAGCATCAGCGACAGAATAAACAAGCCGTGTACCGCGCAGAAACCACCGTAATGAATACTGAAAAAAAGCCCCATACCGAGGCCACCCACCGGGGACTTGGTCAACATTTTCAGCAAGGTGTAAAAGCCAATCACCAGGTTCTCTGACCAGTACAGGATGACCAGCGCCCCCACATCCCAGCCGAAGGCCAGCACACCGATCAGCGGCAGTATATTGACCAAGACCATCACCGTCAGGCTCGCGCGCTGGCGCACACCGTCGTAGGTCATGTCTTGGGCGGTTATGGTATTCATCTGCGCTTGCTCCAGTTCAAACAGGCAGTACGCCCCTGCGGCAATGCGTGCCGTGAACGGTTAGAATACTCGAACATCGCCCACATGACACAGGACAAGCAGGACTCACAGCCATGAACGACAGCGCTCAAACCCCTTATCAAATCCTTGGCGAAGACGGTATTCGCGCCTTGTGCAGTACATTCTACGATCTCATGGATACCCTGCCGGAAGCCGCTGAACTACGCGCCATGCACGCCGCTGACCTGTCGCCGATGAAGGAAAAGCTGGCCGAATACCTGATCGGCTGGATGGGCGGGCCTCCACTGTACGCAGACAAATATGGCTCGGTGTGCATGACAGAACCCCATGAGCACTATCATATCGGTCCCGAGGAACGCGACCAGTGGCTCAACTGCATGCACAGGGCTTTGGCAGCGACCGGCGCCAGCGAGGAGCTGAAAGCCATGCTGCAGCAACCCCTGTTTCGCATCGCCGACGCCGTCCGCAACAGAGAGGGCCCCAGTGCGGCAAAAAACGACAGTAATATCATTGCGGCGGGATAATCCCTGCCCCGGCACAACCGACTTTCAGCGCGGGCGACCTATCCGGTACAATCGCCATCCCACTGATTAAAGGATGCCTCCATGCCCGCCTGTTACACCCGCCGCCTGAGCAAGATCGCCACTCTTATTGCAACTGTCATACCCACCGCTGCGGCGATTGCACAGACCACGCTGCAGGAAACAGTGCTGGTGACGGCCAATCGCATTGAGGAGAGCAGTCTTACGCTGCCACTGGCGTGGTCTACCGTTGATCAGGAGGCACTGGACCTGACCGGCCTGGTCCACATCAACCAGGTGATGCAGCGCGTGCCCGGCGTCTGGATAAGCCGCAACAATGGCCAGGAAAGCCTTATCGGCCTGCGCTCGCCAGTCCTGACCGGCGCCGGCGGCTGTGGCGCGTTCTATACCGCAGCCGACGGCATCAGCCTGCGCGCCGCAGGTTTTTGCAACGTCAACCAGCTATTCGATGCCAATAGCGAGCAGGCTGGACGTATCGAAGTGATCAAGGGCCCCGCTACGGCACTGTATGGCTCGAACGCGATGCACGGCGTGATCAACATTCTCAGCGCCGCACCTACCGCGCAGGAAGACCAGAGCGTCTCGGTAGAAGCCGGGCCGAATGATTACTACCGTGCCAGGTATCATTATCGCAACACGCTGGGACGCCACGGCTTGAGTCTCAACCTGAACGGCGCTACCGATGGCGGCTACCAGGATGACTCCGGTTACGACCAGCAAAAGATCACTCTTCGCCATGACTACGCCGGCGATACCTGGAACATCATCAGCGTCCTCGACATGAGTAATCTCAATCAGGAGACCGCGGGCTATATACAGGGTGACGATGCCTATAAAGATGACGACCTGAAGGACACCAATCCGAACCCGGAAGCCTATCGGGATGTGTGGTCTGCGCGCTGGTACAGCAGTGCCAGCCGCGATATCGGCAGCGCATCAACGCTGACATTGACGCCTTATCTGCGTGATAACGAAATGGAGTTCTTGCAGCACTTCCTGCCATGGCAGCCGGTAGAAAAAAATGGCCACAGCAGCGCCGGATTGCGCGCATCATTGCAAACTGATGCCGGCAGCCTGCGATGGACCAACGGCATCGATGCGGAATACACCGACGGCTGGCTGAAGGAAGTACAGGCCGATGAGTTCAGCCCCAACCAGCTTGCGGGCGTGCATTACGACTACCAGGTCGATGCTATCGTCGCTGCCGCGTACAGCCAGGTGCGCACGCAGGGCGATTCTCCCTGGGAAGCCAGCGCTGGTGTTCGCCTGGAATACACAGACTATGACTACGACAACCAGACCGGCGATGGTTCTGCCTGTGCGCCGCAGGCCAGTGCCTGCCGGTTTTATCGCCCGGCTGACCGTAGCGATGACTTCGCCGACTGGTCACTGAATGCCGGGATCAGCTATCGCTTTGGCGATGACCAGGTCGTTTACGCCCGTGCAGCCAGCGGTTTCAGGGCACCGCAGGCGACTGAGCTGTACCGGCTGCAATCCGGCCAGCAGAATGCAGACCTGGATTCAGAGCAACTCGATAGCATAGAGCTGGGCCTGCGCGGCGTTGCTCTGAACGCTCTGGAGTATGATCTTTCTGTGTACCACATGCGCAAAGACAACGTCATATTCCAGGATGCCGACCGCCAGAACATCAGTGGCGCGCAAACCGTTCACACCGGCCTTGAAGCCAGCATTGACTACCGCTTATCAGAAGCCTGGAAGGTGTCGCTGGATGCCAATATGGCCAACCATGAGTACGACAATCGCGTGCGACTGCTGGGTGCCAGCGGCGATATCAAGGGCAATGAGATCGATACCGCGCCTGAGTTTTTCGGCAGCGCTCGCTTACAGTGGGATATGGCGCAACTGACCGGCAGGCCTGCTATCAGCGAACTGGAATGGGTTTACATGGGCTCCTACTACGTGGAACCCGACAACCTGCATGAATACGACGGCCATTCCGTGCTTAACCTGCGTACCTCAGCAAGCCTGGGCAAACGCTGGCAGGCGACACTGCGCCTGACCAACCTGCTGGATGAGGACTACGCTGAGCGCGCCGACTTTGGCTTCGGCCAGTACCGCTACTTCGTGGGGCAGCCACGAGGTGCCTATATGGAAGTCAGCTACCAGTTTGGTGACGCGCGCTAACCACTGGCGTTTTTCAGCAGCTCAATCGAGCCAGTCGAAACCGCGACGTCCCTGCAACCCGCCCGTGTGTAACGCCAGCACGGGCTCGGACGGCGACCATTCACCACTATGAAGTAACTGGTACACCGCAAACAGCATCTTTGCGGTATAGACCGGTTCAAGCAATAGCGCGTGCCGTTGTTCAAAACGCTGTAAAAACTGCCGCAATTCCGGGGTAACCCTGGCAAAGCCACCACAATCGAAGTCATCCAGCAGATACCAGCGGGCGAGATTACCGCCCGCAAACGGCTCCAGCGCAGTATGCACACGACTTGATAAATCAGCGGCGCCCTTCAGCGCGGTGACGCCTGCCACCTCATAGCGATTATCCAGGCCAGCAACCACCCCTGCCAGCGTGGTGCCTGTCCCCACGGGTACCACCACCCTGCCGCCGTCTGGCATTGCCGACTTCACATGACTGGCAATCGCCATGCAGCCGCGCACACCGGCTGCGCTGGCGCCACCCTCAGGAATGACCAGGCACGGTGAATACTCACGTTGGATTGCAGCCAGGAATTGCGGCTCGTTGCGGCGCCGATACCGGGCGCGAGTCAGCGGCACAATCTGCATGCCCCAGCCCTGCGCATCCTGCAACATCGCAGACAGATGCGGCCCATCGGCTCCGCGCACCAGGCCAACGCTGTCCATACCCGCTAACTTTGCTACGGCCGCAACGGCATGCAGGTGATTCGACCAGGGGCCACCGAAGGACACCAGCCTGGTGACGCCAGTGCGCTGGGCGGTATCCAGTATTTCAGCAAATTTGAAGGCCTTGTTGCCTGGCGCAAGGCCGCCGCCGAGATCCAGCCGCAGCAGCGCCACATGGGCGTCAGGCAAGTCTCCCAACGGCCCACCAGGCAGGTTACTGAGCGGAATTGTTCTCGCCTGCTGCGCGAGTGGCTGCATAGCGACAACCCACCCGACTCAGGCGGGCGAACCCAGCCCTACATTGTTTTTCGCCAGCACCTGTTCTGCGCGGTAGCTGGAGCGCACAAATACGCCAGAAACGACCTCCAGAAAGCCCTTGTCGAGCCCCCACTGGCGGTATTTATCAAACTCGTCCGGCGTGACGTAGCGATCAATGGGATAGTGGTGGGCGGTAGGCTGCAGATACTGGCCAAACGTCAGGATATCCACCCTGGCTTTGCGCAAATCATCCATGCAGGCGAGGATTTCCTCCTCGGACTCTCCCAGGCCCAGCATCAGGCTGGTCTTGGTCAACACATCCGGGCGATAGGTCTTGGCATGTGCCAGCACCGCCAACGTCTGCTCATAACCAGCGCGTGGATCACGCACCGGATGGGTCAGGCGCTCTACTGTTTCCACGTTTTGCGCAAACACTTCGATACCCGAATCCAGCACGGTTTCGACGTCGCGCAGCGAGCCCAGAAAATCGGGCGTCAAAGCCTCCACAGCCGTCTGCGGATTGACCGCTTTCACACGTTGCACACACGCCGCGTACTGGCCAGCGCCGCCATCGGGCAAATCATCGCGATTGACCGAGGTGAGCACCACATACTTGAGATTCATCAGCTGCACTGAGCGCGCGGTGTTGTCGGGTTCTTCTGGATCCAGCCAACCGCGCGGATTACCGGTGTTGACGGCGCAGAACTGGCAGGCCCGCGTACACACATCGCCCAGCAGCATGATAGTGGCGGTGCCCGAGCTCCAGCACTCGCTCATATTAGGGCACTTGGCCTCTTCGCAGACAGTGGCCAGTTTATGCTCGTGCACAATCGCGCTGACTTTTTCATAGGTGGCGCCACCGCGCACGCGAATGCGCAACCAGTCGGGCTTGGCCAGTCGATCGCCGCTGTTGCGCCCCGCTTTCACGCCGTCCTTGATCGCGGTGATACCCTTGTCGTTGACAAATTTGGCACCGCTGGTGACGTCTACGCTGGGAATTAATTTCTGTTCAGGCATGCATCGGGCTCCAGGGCCACAGGCTTGATAGACCAGCATTATAAACGAAGCGGCACTGATACACAGTGGCCGTACTGTGCAGGTTTTCGAGTTGCTGAGTTTTGACAGCTAATTAGGAACGGGGCACCCAAACCTGCACAAACATTACCCGCGCCAGCGCAGCCAGGCCAGCAGTAACACTACATGCCCCGCGCCTTGCGATAGGCCTGGCGAGCGGTTTCACATTCCGGATCAAGCAGGCCCGCAATCAGGCCATCAGCATCTGACCAGGAACGCATGGTTCCCGTCATCTGCGCTGTCACCGTATTCACATGGCGCTTCGTCGCCTGCACCGGCATACCCGGTTTGGCAGCTATCTGACTGGCCATTTGCTGCACGGTTTCATCCAGCTCCGACTCGGCGACCACCTGGTTCAGGAAACCACAGGCTTTGGCTTCTTCACTGCCAAACTCGCGGCAGGTAATCACCAGTTCTTTCGTTAACGCGGGGCCGATCTCGCGCACCAGTCGCGGTATGCCGCCCCAGGCGAGCGGAATGCCAAGGTCTATTTCAGGGATGGAAAAGCGTGCAGTCTCGCTGGCCACACGCAAATCGCAGGCCGCCGCGACCACCAGCCCTCCGCCCACACACCACCCCTGAATGCGCGCTACGCTGATCGCGCGCATTTCTTCCAGGGCATCAGCCATGCGGCGTCCAGCGTCCGCTGCGTCGCGCAGGCCGTCATCGCCAGGGGCGGGAAACCCGGCAAGGTCTGCGCCTGCGGAAAATGCGCGCCCGCGGCCGCCGACGATCACCACCTTGATTTCCGGTTGCTCATCAAACCAGCGTGCAGCCAGCGCCAGTTCGTTCAACACCTGTGTGGACAGCGCGTTAAGCCGCTGCGGCCTGTTCAGCCACAACTGCCCCACTGCTCCCTCTTTCATCACTTCCAGTGTTTCAAACATCGTGTTGTCCTTAACAGTCACTGTGTTTTCTATCCCTTTAACTTGACCAGAAGGTTAAAGACGCGGGTCGCAAACTTGCCGTATGGCGGCCGCAGCAGCTTCATAGCCGTGAAGTTGGCCTGGTAAAACACAGGTCGCATTTTGGAACAGGCAACAAAGCCTTCATAACCGTGGTAGTGCCCCATCCCACTGGGACCGACTCCGCCAAACGGAATATCGTGCTGCGCCACATGGAACAGCGCGTCGTTGACAGTCACGCCACCAGACATGATGCGATCGATATACCGGTCGGCCAGCTGGCTGTCGTTGGTAAACGGGTACAGGGCCAGGGGGCGATCATGGGCATTGACGTACTGGATAACCTCGTCAGACTCCTTGTAGGTCAGCACCATCAGAATAGGCCCGAAGGTCTCGCGTTGGCGCACGGTCATGTCGGCTGTCGTGTCCAGCACCAGGTGCAGGGGTATCTTGCGCAGTTCCGCATTTGCCTCCTGGCCTTCGCTGAGGTTAATTACGGTGGCGCCCTTGTCACGGGCATCCTGCAGGGTCGCCTGCAAGCGCTGGAAAGACCGGTCATCAATGATGGAGGTGTAATCGCTGTGCGTGATATCCGGGCAGTGTTTGGCCACATAGGCCTTTGCCTTGTCAATGAATCCCGCCTTCTGGCTCTCGTGTACGAACACGTAATCAACATTGGTACAGATCTGGCCCGCGTTGAACTGCTTCACGAACATAATGCGTTCGACGGCCTTATCCAGCGGATACTCTGGGTCTATCACCGCGGGTGCCTTGCCGCCCAGCTCCAGGATCACTGGCGTGAGATTCTGTGCGGCAGAGGCCATCACCGCGCGGCCGGTCTGGCCGGAGCCGGTGAAGATGATCAGGTCGAATGGAAATTGTGAAAACTCGATCCCGACGCCGCCCGTTTCCTCAAAAAACTCGAGCTTTTCGCGGGGAAAGTAACGTGGCGAAATCTCCATCAACAGCCGGGTAAGGGCAATGGAGTTTTCCGACATTTTGACCATGGCCCGGTTGCCCGCCGCAAAGACGGCAGCCAGTTGCGACATACTCAGGTTGACCGGGAAGTTCCACGGAATGATCAGCCCGACCACCCCCAGCGGTTGGGGAATGACGCGGTTTTTAGCGCCGAAATACATGCTCTTGTCGACATGACGCTTCTGCGGCTTCATCCATTTTTTCAGGTGCTTGATGGTATCGTTGATGCCATCCGTCACTGAAATAATCTCGGCAAACAGCGTCTCGTGGCGAGAGCGATTACCGTAATCCTGGCTGATTGCCGCGGTGATGGCATCGAGGTTCTCGCTGATCATGCGTTTGAGATTCAGCAAATCTTCCTTGCGCTGCTCATAATCCGGTGTGGGTGCGTCCAGATAGGCAGCCCGCTGCCGGTCAAAACTCGCTTGCAGCATTGCGGCTGCCGCCTCGCCTGGTGCCGCCTGTGTCAGGGGAGAAATTTCATTGGCTGCGCTCATGATGGGATCCTTTGTTGGCCTGGGTGGAACATCGCTTTACCCAAGCATAGCAAAGTATCCCAAAGGTCACATAGCAACCCTGGCAGGCCGTCCTGGATAAGGCGAGCCTGCCTTCACGAACCCAGCAGTGCTCAGTCCGCGTCGCCCAGCCGGCTGAACACAGCGCGCGCATTGCCTTCGAAGATGGCGCTGCGCTCCTCGTCAGACAACGCCGCCTGATCGATGTAGCGACGCGTATCGTCAAAATAGTGGCCGGTTGTCGGGTCTATGCCGCGCACGGCCCCCACCATCTCCGAAGCAAACAGGATATTTTTAATCGGGATCACGTCCAGCAGCAGATCAATGCCGGGCTGGTGATAGACACAGGTGTCGAAATACACATTGTTCATCAACAGCTCATCCAGCGGCGGCAGTTTCATCATGTCGGCCAATCCGCGGAAACGTCCCCAGTGATACGGCACGGCGCCCCCGCCATGGGGAATAATAAACTTGATAGAAGGGAAATCCTGGCACACGGTGGATGTCATCAACTGCATAAATGCCGTCGTGTCGGCACTCAGATAGTAAGAGCCGGTGGTTTGAAACGCCTCGTTACAGGCGCCACTCACATGAATCATGGCCGGCACGTCCAGCTCACACATCTTTTCGTAGATGGGATACCAGTAGCGATCCCCCAAAGGCGGTGATGTCCAGTGCCCCCCCGAGGGGTCCAGATTCAAATTGAATCCGACAAAGCCGAACTCGGTAACGCACCGCTGCAGCTCAGCGACGCTGCTTTCCAGGCCCGCACCCGGCGTCTGCGGCAATTGGCACGCGCCGGCGAAGTTGTCAGGATACAAGCCGACAATACGATGAATCAGTTCATTGCAGTGCTCAGACCAGTACCTGCTGGTGCTTTGGTTACCGATGTGGTGTCCCATCCAGCTTGCGCGGGGCGAGAAGATAGTCAGGTCGGTACCGCGTTCGCGCTGTAATTTCAGCTGCGCGCCTTCCAGGCTTTCGCGCAGCTCATCGTCGCTGATGTTCACCACACCTTTACTGTGAGAGAAATTCGGGTCTGTGGCCAGCTCCGCTTTCTGCTGCTCGCGATAGTCTCCCAGCGCCTGTGGCGCGGTGGTGTAATGTCCGTGACAGTCAATAATCATGTTTACTCTTCCAGTTCGCTCAATTCATCGAGGTACACAAGCCCGGCTTCCGCCAGACGCGGGCGCATGTCATACATGTCCAGGCCCAGCACACCTGCGGCCAGTTTTTCACGTTTTGCGCCTTCATTGTCTTCACGTGCCTGACCGGCTGCCAACACTGCAGCGGCGGAAGTGCGCGGCACGACTACCACGCCGTCATCGTCCGCAACGACAACGTCCCCAGGATTGACCAATTGCCCCGCACACACGACAGGGACATTGACCGAGCCCAGCGTGTTTTTAACGGTACCCTTGGCAGAGACTGCACGTGACCATACCGGGAAATCCATTGACTGCAGTTCGGCGATATCACGCACGCCGGCATCAATGACGAGGCCGCGTACGCCGCGGGCCTGACAGGATGTAGCCAGCAGATCGCCAAACATGCCATCGGTATTATCTGTGGTACAGGCTACCACCAGCACGTCGCCTGGCTGGCACAATTCAATCGCGACATGGATCATCCAGTTATCGCCGGGCTGCGCCAGAATTGTTACCGCGCTGCCGGCGATACGAGCGCCTGGATAGATCGGTCGCATGTACGGCTTCAGCAGGCCGATACGGCCAAGCGATTCGTGTACGGTCGCCACACCGAGCGCACCCAGGGCATCGACGGTGGCGTTGTCCGCCCGCGGGATATTGCGCACTGCGACTGTTTTCATAGACTCTCTCCTGCGTGAAATTTAATTGCATGGGTACCGGCTGCCAATGTATTGCCTCAGCTGCTGCGGTCTGGCACGTACAGCACACCCCTGCTCAACAATCGGGCGGTACGCAACAGGCCGGCCCGCTCAATGACCGGCATGTCACCGGATTCATCAACCTCCAGCGCAACCGAAAACTCACCGCTGGGGTGCTCCACCGATAATTGTTTGAGGCGCCCTGACGGCGGCTGCACGATACTGTTGGTCACAGAACCCTGCACAATGCAGGCGGTGGCCACCGAGACTGCACCCAACACTCCCACGGCAGCGTGGCATTCGTGCGGAATGAAGGTGCGCGTGTTAATCAGGCCGCCATTGCGCGCCGGCGACACCAGGCACATTTTGGGTACCGCCTTGGCACTGACGTCACCCAGGTTCATTGCAGGGCCCAACTGCAGACGGATAGATTCCAGTCTTTCGCGCAGCGCCTTGTTTTCATTGAGGTCAGCGGGATCCTCGTAGCCAGACAGGCCGAAATCGGCGGCGCGCAACACCACGACCGGCATGCCGTTGTCGATACAGGTCACTTCAATCGAATCCACCGTATCGCGTGCATTGCCCGTGGGCATCAAACTGCCGCATATCGAGCCGGCAACATCCAGGTAATTGCAGATAACAGGCGCGGCCGAACCCGGGACGCCGTCGATGATCGTATCGCCCTCATATTCCATACGCGCGCCCGGTGTGCACAACTGCAGCTCGCAAACCTTACCGCTGTTGACCATGTGTACACGGACCGAGGTTTGACCGTCGCTGGCTGCGACAAGGCCTGATTCAATCGCAAAGGGCCCGACACCGGCAAGGATATTGCCACAGTTAGGCGTTGTGTCGACGCTGTTGCGCCCCACCACTACCTGCACAAACAGGAAATCGACGTCGGCATCATCCCGCGTTGCAGGCCCGACAATAGCCACCTTGCTGGTGAGCGGATCCGCGCCGCCAAGACCGTCTATCTGCCGAGCATCGCGGCCCACGGCATCAAGCAGCAACTCGTTGCGCGCGTCGTCATCCTCTGGCAGATCGCGCGCCAGAAAGTAAAGGCCCTTGGAGCTTCCCCCGCGCAACTGCATAAATGGCACTTCGATCTGCTGCATTCCAACTCACCCCATTGAACCATCAATAATATAAAATCTGCCTTTGGGTTCAGCCAATGCAATTTGCTTGTCGGCCCATGCGAAAAAGTGATCGCTTGAACTGGCGCCAGCCCTTTGATAGCGGCAACACGCTACAGCGCCATGCATAGCCTGCGTTATCGCTTGGTATACCCATGAATATTTGTTACCGTCCCCAGACAACAAGGAACTATTTGTTACCGCACCATGACGGATGAAACCGCTTTCGGCATACCCCGCATCAGCTTGAGGCATCTTAAAGCCGCCCTCTTTGTTACGCGCAGCAGAAATGTTACCCGCGCAGCCAAACAGCTCAACCGCTCGCAGACTGCCATCACCAAAGCGATTAACGAGCTGGAGCACACCCTTGATGTACGCCTGTTTGATCGCACAGCAACAGGCATGACGCCCACCGTATATGCACAGACGCTCGCGACCCGTATCGAAATGGCCGCCAACGAATTTAAACAGGCAGGCGAGAGTTACAAACGATACAACCCGGCTGCACGACACAGCCAGTCAATTGCTGTATTCACCATGGACATCAGCTACAAGCGGCTGGCTGCGGTAATCGCGCTGCAGGAAAAACGTGACGTAGGCCTGGCGGCTGATGCACTGCAGGTCTCCCGCGCGGCCATCTACAACTCAGTGCGTCAGCTGGAGACACTGCTGGATGCACCGCTGTTTCAGCGCGAACCCCATGGCATGTCGCCCACGCCCTACTGCAAAGTGCTGGCCAGACATACGCAGCTCGCCTTCGCCCAGATACGCCATGCGCTGGACGATGTCGCCAGCCTGGACGGCATTTTGCAGGGCCGCGTCGTTATTGGCACCCTGCCCTACAGCCGCACGTTTATCACGCCACAGGCCATCAATCGCCTGCTGCAGGAGCATCCACAGCTGGACGTCGCAACCCGCGAGGGCCCTTACGCCGTACTCGAATCGGCGCTGCGCTGCGGCGACATAGACCTGATTATTGGCGCCGTCCGGGCGCCTGCCGATGGCGGTGATATCACCACTCACGTCCTGTTTGAAGACCGGCTGTCTGTTATTGCGCGCAGCCAGCATCCGCTGATGAAACGAAAGACCATCCGCTTCCGCGATTTACAGAACAGCCAGTGGGTGCTGCCGGGCGCTGACACGCCGGCTCGGCAACTGTTTGACGCCACGCTGCGAAAGCACGGCATGCAGGTACCGCAACATGCGGTGGAGACCAGTTCTTTATCGATGGTCCGTGGCCTGCTGGTAGACAGCGACCGGCTCGCGCTGTTGTCTGAACACCAGATCTACTATGACAAGCTCTATGGCGTACTGGATGTACTTCCGGTAAAGCTCGAGGAAACCAATCGTCCGATAGGCGTGACCTTGCGCGCGCACACCCCACCCTCGCCAGCGGCGCGCCTGTTCCTGGATTACCTGGAGGAAGTTGTGGCTGACAGGCCTAGTGGCACAACAACCGGGGACTAGAATGCTGCCTCGCCTTACCGCGAGCAGCTCTCAGCTCGCGCTTCAGGAGCACTCCTCAGGCCAATACAATCGCATCGGATTATCAACCAGCAGCTTGCGCTGCAATACTGCAGTGGGTGCAATACCCGGGATAAAATCCACCAACTTGCCATCATCTGGCATATGCGACTTCATGTTGGGATGCGGCCAGTCTGTGCCCCACAGCACGCGATCCGGAAACAGCTCCACCACTTTGCGGGCAAACGGAATGACATCGTCATAGGAAGGCGGACCCGCCAGCGACAGACGCTCCGGGCAGGTCACTTTCGACCAGAAATTCGGGTTGTCGGCGAGCAGGCGAATGAAACGCTCGAAGTCCGGCCCATCGACAGGCAGGCTGACATCCGGGCGACCCATATGATCGACCACCACGGTGGTCGGCAGCGCCGTGAAAAAATCGTAATACTGCGCCAGATCGGCCGCCTCGAAGTAGATCACCACATGCCAGTCGCGCGGCGCTATGCGCTCGGCGATGGCAGCCAGCTCATCAAAAGGCAGTGCATCTACCAGACGTTTTACAAAATTGAAACGCACGCCACGCACGCCTGCATCGTGCAGCGCATCAAGCTGCGCATCACTCACGCTGCCGCCAACCGTTGCAACGCCTCGCGCTAAACCGCGCGATGACTCAAGAGCATCAACCAGCGCGCGATTATCATCACCGTGACAGGTGGCCTGTACGATAACGTTGCGGCTGAAGCCCAGGTGATCACGCAAGGCCCACAGTGCGTCCTTACCAGCATCGCAGGGCGTATATTTGCGCTGCGGTGCAAAGGGAAACTGTGCAGCGGGACCAAACACATGACAATGTGCATCAACGGCACCGGCCGGCACGCGAAAGCCAGGCTCGCTGGGATTGGGGTGAAATGGTATCCAGTTGGCATCCATTATGGCGTTACCCTGTCTGTTACGGTTAATTGTCAGCAGGCAATGGTGGCAACCCCGCCGTCATCACCTGCTTGAGGTTTTCAACGGTCGACCGAGTCATCACGGGATCGACATCCAGTTCCTGCAGAAGCGCTTCTGCAGCCTCCATTTCATGCAAGCGCCGGCGTGCGTGAGTGTGAGTACCCGTTACCAGGCGATGCAGTAAGGCGCCGTCTGCTGCGGCCACTTCCTGGCTCAGGTTTTCCCATAGCCACTGTGACAATCCGGCCTGCTCCGCACCCCGCATGGCTTCTATGGTTACAGCTGCCAGCCCTTTCATGAAGACACTGCGCAGCAGCTTGCGAGTTGCCGCATCGCCGGCCTCCGGGCCCAGGGAATCAACCGGCATCCCCAACGGTGCAAACAGTTCACAGAATGCATTGGCACCTGATCCCGACGCCAGCGCTGGCGTGCGCAGGCCTTTACCGGGCACTACGGCCAGCAGCGCAACATCGACAAACGCGATGTGGCGGCGCTCAGCAGTAGCCGCCAGTTGCTGCTTGAGCCCCGCGGAGCCGGTTGAAAAATCTGCGTAGACACAGCCTGACGGTAACTGGTCGAAAGCCTGTTCCAGTGCGGTTGTAGCATCGGCTGATGCCGTCAGCGCAATGACAACATCCGCCTCGCTTACCGTCTCGCGAGGATCACAGTGGCGTTCGACGCCCTCAGGCGTTGCCACATCAGCCGGATCATAGCCGGCAACCTGCTGCCCCTGTGCCACCAGATCCGCCGCAAACAGACTGCCCGCCTCACCGAGTCCAAACACCCCAATTTTCATCAGCTGGTTCCCGTCACTGCTCATGTCGCCTGTCAGGCAACGCTCCTGATGATGTTAACTTGCTGCACATGAATGCGCGTATCAGGATTGATGCAAAGGGGATGAATATTAGTGATTCAGCGGGCCGCGGACTGCCAGCCCGGTAGCGTTAGTCACGGGCAATGACCAGCGGTAAATCACCGGCTGCAAGGGGCTCACTAAAATCCGGCGCCAGCGTGGATTGCATTTGGCTTACGCCGTGCTGTCGCAGAAAACCAATGGCTGTCTCCCCGCGCTGGGCACAGCTGGCAACCAGGTCGCCGAAGGTCACCGGCTTGTCATCAAGCAACAATTTACGCGTATAAATTTCATAGTGTCCATAATCGAGAATTTCCCGATATAGCTCTTCCAGACGAAAATCGATGCAGACCTGCGCGATGAAACCACTGACGTATTCATCGCCAACAATCACATCACCCGCCAGCTCCTCCTGACGCAGGATATTGCGATTGCGCGGATCACGAATCTCGGCCACCACGTTGACGTTGCGCAAACCCGCACGCCAGTTCTCGTCATCGCGAAACGCACGCAGCATCACCAGTGCCAGAGTGACGCGTGCATCCACTTCCGGGTCGTCAATCGGTTTGTCCTCTGACAGCAGCAGAATTGTGTCGTAGTCACCGCACTCTTCAAGCTGACGCCCCAGCACATCCCACTGGGTATAGTCGCCACGATACTGCGTAATCGTTACCAGGCCAGGATGGTCCGGCACAGCGGCCTGCCCATCAAGCGCAACGACATCGATACTGACGGCAATCTGCGGATACTGCTCTGCGTAATCGGTAAATTGCTCTACAACCAGTGGAAAACGCGAGTTCATGCCTAACACCAGCACCCGATAACCGTGCTCGGGAGAACTTGGCGCAAGGGCACAACCTGCGTCAAAAACGCGAGGCTTTGACACTGTACGAGGACGGCTCTGCCAACGCTGCTTGTCGCCCAGCACGACATAGTGATCGTCTGCGTTCAGGGCCCGCCATTGCGCAGGATCGAAACTGAAGCCTTTGTCATCAACCAATCCAATAACGATCCCCTGCACAGTGTGCTGCCCGAGAAATGCAGGCCGTTGCACCGCTGGCAGCTGCAACATGTTGTTCCAGACATCGCGCCAGTGAGCAGCCGGCTGCCACAGGAACAACTCACGCCCCCTGAACGACAGCAACTCATCGTAAACGCTGCTCAGGCATGGCTGCACCGCGCACTGGACGATAACCCGACTGACAATCTGCGCGGTGTTGACCGCGGTCAGGTCATTGCGTGAGACCTCCCCCGCCAGTACCGGCAAATAGCTTCGCTGGCCGCGTTTGCGCAGTTGTTCTTCAGAATATGCCACCCAGGCATCGGTACGTGGGTCTATGCGCAAGGAATAAAAGGCGTGGCTGCGCAGTTCATCGGAGGCCAACTCCACGACCGTGCTGAACCGGTCGCCACAGCGTTCGCCCTCTTCATGCGTGTGTTCAATGGAATACAGATTACGGATCTGTGCGACATCCGTAGCGGTAACAGAATCACCGCTGTCACTTGCCAACAGTATAAAGCGCGAGGCCTGCGCTGCAGCGACCCGGCTCAGGTCATGATCAACCAGAGGGCTGCCCTGCCTGTACACCACGTGTCCGCGAGCTGCGTGGGCAGTTCTGTTGCCATGCTGCCTGGCAATACGGCTGAACACCCGCTTCTCCAGCTGCCGCTCTGCGTCTACCTTGTCCAGTTGGGCCAGCAGCGCAATCTGGTAATCCAGATCGGCATCCAGCAAGTCCTCGACAATCGAAAACACGCGCGCATTCCAACCGACTATCACGATGTGATTGCGAAAGACGATCGGTGCGCCGCCCTCGCGCAGCCGCATCAGGGCGGAAGTGATCAGGCTGGTGAGTATTCCCACCAGGCCGGCGACAAACACAATCATTCCAAGAATCGTGAAAATCGTGCCAAGGATGGCCGTTACCGGCGTATCGTCGTCTCCCAGATAGCCAGGATCCGACACGTGCAAAAACGTCCACCAGATTGACCCACCGATAGTCTCGCCGGCGCCAAAAGCAAAGACCAGCAATCCACCTATGACCGAAATCGCAATGATCAGTAGCAGCAGGGCCACCAGCATAATCAGGTGTGGCCGACCCTTTTCCAGACGATAGCGCCACTCTCGAAACACGCCATTCTCCCGTTGTTTTTATACGTGAAGCGAACACATGCTGATAGTACTGCAGGCGCCTGCACCTGTGTCATTGCATCGCTATAGTCGTCGCTTGCACACGATGTATACGTGAGATGGCTGTTTTTGACAAGCAACTGGCGCCCGCGCGCCGTTTTGTGACTCGGTACTCATCCTGCAGCAGGCATACTTGCTATGATTGAAGGCGTGATATGTGGCAGGTTTGTGGGCTACACTTACAGCACAGCTCCTCCGAAATAAAATGAAAATAACGGAAATTGCGATGATCCCATCTGCGGCCGGCTCACACGCCGGCCTGAAGCGAGACCACAACGAAGATGCCTATGTGGCCAACGAGCAACTCGGTTTGTGGTTGGTAGCTGACGGCGTGGGTGGTCATGCCAACGGAGAAGTTGCCGCCTCTATCGTCCGCGACACCATTGTTTCCAACGTTGCCAGCGGCGCACGGCTGGTTGACGCCATCCAGTACGCCCACTCAGCCGTGCTGGATGAGATAAGAAATCGCAACGGCAAGAGCAACATGGGTTCAACCGTTGTTGCCCTCATTATCAAGGGAGACCAGTACCAGATTGCCTGGGTCGGTGACAGCCGCGCCTATCTTTTCGATGGCCACCTGACACGGCTTACCAGGGATCACAGCCCCGTCAGTGAAATGCTGGCCAATGGCGACATTACGGCGCAGCAGGCGGCCAGGCATCCTGAACGGCATGTCTTGAGCCAGTCGCTCGGCGTCTCAGAAAAAAACGAGATTCGCCCGGACACCATAGAAGGCACTTTTGAACCAGGCCAACAGTTCCTGCTGTGCAGCGATGGCCTGAGTGATGAACTGGATGACAAGGCCATGTCCAGGGCAATATCCGGAGCCAGCACACCCCAGCAACAGATTTCAGCACTGATTGCAGCGGCTTTGGAATCCGGCGGCAATGACAATGTTTCAGCCGTTATTGTGGGGGACGTCGCAAGTGCCACAGACGCAGCCAATGACCGCAGCGCCAGTACCAGGCCGGATCTGGAAAAAACCCAGGATATCGGTACACCTTCCAACCTGCGACAGCCGCGCGCCCGTTCACACCTGGTGTTGTTGGGCATAATCGTCATCGCGTCTTTGCTCGCTGCAATCATCTGGATCCTGTAAACCGGCAAGAGGACTTTGAGTTTGGAGATCGTCGGCAAGAAAATCGGCAGGTATGAGGTGCTTGAGCACATCGGTGAAGGCGCCATGGCCCAGGTATTCAAGGCCTTTGACCCTGAGATCAATCGCAGCGTCGCATTAAAGGTTCTGAAGGCCGAGCACTGTGAAAAAGACGAGCACAAGAGCCGTTTCCTGAAGGAAGGCAAAGCCGCAGGCGTGCTGACCCACCCCAATATCGTGACTATCTATGATGTCGGCAGCATCGACGACTCACCCTACATCATGATGGAGCTGCTGCTGGGTGAGACGCTGGGCGATATTATGCAACAGGGCCAGCGACTCCCGTTGAAGTCTATACTGGAGAGCGCATCCAAACTGGCCGACGCGCTGGATTACGCCCACTCCAAAGGCGTTGTACACCGGGATATGAAGCCCGACAACATCATGCTGGATCCGCAGGGTGAAACGGTAAAGATCGCGGACTTTGGCATTGCCAGGGTGGAGGAAGCGTCCAGCAAGGAAAGCACGCAAGTCGGCATGATGCTGGGCACACCGCGTTACATGTCACCGGAGCAGGCAACCGGAGCAACGATAGATGGACGCTCTGATCTGTTCGCGCTCGGCGTCATCATGTATGAAATGATTACCGGGCAAAAAGCGTTTGACGCTGAATCAATGCCGACATTGATCATGCAAATTGTGCAGAAAGATCCAGTACCCATTCGGCAGATTACAACAGACGCCCCGGTGGGCGTGCAGAAGATTGTTAACAAGCTGTTGCAGAAAAACCCGGACAAGCGTTTCCAGACCGGCCGCGAGCTCAAAGAGGCGCTGCAGCGTGAACTGCTGGTGCTGCAGGAATCCGAAGAAGACAAACGCCGTTATCTGCCACTGCAAATCAAGTGGACTGCCATTATGGCCGCCGTCGTTGCCTGCGCGATGGCACTCAGCACCTACCTTGTTTACAACGTGCAACGCGATGCACTCACCAAGCAGGCCATTGATTCAGGGCTTTCACTGACCAAGTTTATTGCGGTGCAGGCCGCGATCCCGGTGCTGGGTGAAGACTGGATCACCCTGGAGTCACTGGTGCAGGACGCATCCGCCAGAGACACTTTCAGCTACCTGATCGTGTCCGATCACGAGGATGTGGTGCGCAGCGCGAGTAATATGGATCTGGTAGGCCAGCCCTGGGAGATGGCATCCACTACCGAGACACTGTACCAGCGCGGCTCAACCACGGTGACGGACCTGGGCGACACTTTCAACTTCAATGTACCGGTGCTGTTCAATCAAACAGAAGTCGGCAGCGTCAATGTTGGACTGGATACACGCGCTCTTGATGCGGCACTGAGCACCACCGCGAGGCTGATGGTGATACTCGCGTTTGCTATGGTCCTGGCCGTCTCGCTGGTGATCTACATTTTCAACAAGGCTATCGCGAAAAACCTGCTGGTCGCGACGCAAGCCCTGCGCCTGTTTGGTGACAATCACCGGGAAGTTCGCATCTCAAAATCCCGAGACGACGAATTCGGAGACCTGTTTGACGCCTACAACGGCATGGCTGATTCAGTGGAACGCACCGTCGATGCCAGTCTGGTGGGCAATCCCACCATGCCAACGGACAATGCAGAGCCAGTGGCAACCGACGTCAGCGGCATCACCAACGGGATGCTCAGCGACCCTACCGTGATGAGAGACAAGAATGAACGCAGCAAGAACTAGCCTGGCAGGCCTGATGATTGCTGTGCTGGGCGCTTGTGCAACTACAGCGCCACAGCAACTGGATATTATCGCCAGAGACGACAGTTTTGCCCTGCTGCGCATCGCACAGGGGCAGACGGCAGACGATCTCGCGCGAGCCCTCTATGGCCACCAGGGTGAAAGGTGGCAGCTGGATGAAGCGAACCCGGGCCATTCGTTTGCTGCCGGAGAAGTCGTTGCAGCGCCGCTAAAGCCGCTTAACATCAGCGGCGTATATCCAGACGGTTACCGCGTATTACCAATTCTCTGCTACCACCAGTTCCGGCAGACCGGCGCCACTGAACATCGACTGGAATTGAGCGCTGCAGCATTTGAGCAGCAGCTGAAGTACCTGCGAGACAACCATTTCATCACGCTGTCACTGGACGACGTTGCCGCGATACTGCGCGACGAGAAACCGATTCCTGAAAAAGCAGTGGTTATAACGATAGACGACGGTTACCGCTCGGTCTATGACGTTGCCTACCCGCTGCTGAAAAAGTACGCAGCCAAAGCAACGCTGTTTCTCTACACCGATTTTATTGGCGCCGGCAAAGCGCTCAACTGGCAGCAGGTGAATGAGATGGCTCGCAGTGAGCTGATCGATATTGAGTCTCACGCCAAAAGCCACACCAGCCTCGCCCGGCTGCCACAGGACTCTGACGAGGCAAGCTACAGGCTCCGACTGCAGCAGGAGTACGCCGGCTCCCAGGCCGCCTTCAAGCGTCATTCCGGCGCGGCACCGCGCTACCTGTCTTATCCCTACGGCGATAGCAGTGAACTGGCAGCCACTCTCGCCGACACCCACAACTACGTGCTGGCCGCCACCGTTACTCGTGGCGATAACACCAGCGCAACTGATCCCTTCCTGCTGCACAGAACGATGATCTACGATACACACAGCCTGCCGCAGTTTGCACGCTTGCTGCGCACCTTCAGACAGGCAGACCTGCAGTGACAATACGTCGCCTGGCGCTGTGCATTTGCCTGCTCGGTGCTGTTTACGGATGTTCCCCTGCCCCCTCGCAGCCGCAATCGGTTGCAGCCTTCAAGGCGCGGCAACTACAGGCCGCGGAGCAGGCACAGCAACGCGGTGAGCTTGCTGCAGCGCTGGCACTGTTGCGCAGCGTTGCCACAGCCGCGCCGCAGGATGCAGCAATCACCGCACAGATAGCATCACTCGAATCGATCATTGCAACACAGACCGATAACGCAATTCGTCAGGGCAAGGCCGCTTATGCGCGCGGCAATTACCGCCGCGGTGACCACTGGATGCGCAAGGCGTTGGCACTGCGTCCCGGTGAGCCGCGCGCCCTGGAGGCACTGCGGGACAGTGTATCCACGCAGATGCGAGCATCGCTGAGTCGCAAGGTTGAGTCCCCAGAAGGTGTAACGCCGTACGCCCAAACCGAGACGGACAGCGCACAGGAGCAGTTGCGACGACTCTATGAGGCCGGAGACTATCACGCGCTGCTGGAGCGCAGCGCAGCGCTACCCGACTCGCCTGATCCAGAAAGTGCAAGGCTGGTAAGGCTCGCGCACCTCGCGCTGGCCGAGCAAGCGGCCACAAAGAATGACCCTACAGGCGAGCTTGCACAACTGAAAGCTGCCAGGGCCGTATATCCACTGACACCAGATCCGTTGCCACAGCGCATAGCGTCACTGCGCAAGGATCTGGCGGACCAATGGTATCGCCGCGGCACGAGCCTGATGCAAACCGACCTCGACCAGGCGATCAGCGCACTGCAACAATCCGTCGACTATGATCCACAGAACAGCCGCGCGAAAATGAAGCTCAAGCAGGCACAGACACTGCAGCGAAATCTACAGAAAATACAGAACAACACTGCCCGGTAAACACCGCGTTCACCGTAGCGCCAGTATAGGGATTAAGCCGACGGCGGATTGATAAAGGTAGTTTTGTTCATCGTCTGTGATTCACTGTCTGGCCCGGAAAAGCTGGTGCTGACCCTGAACACGATATCGTGAAAGCGCAGTTCGTCCTCGTGGTGCAGGAGCTGTCGCCCCTGGGCTGGCTTGCCATTCACCATGGTGCCATTGGACGATCCAAGATCCTCGACACACAGCTGCGAGTCCTCGAGTTCCAGCCGAGCGTGCTGCCGTGAGACATGGGGCGTGACGATTGCAATATCACAGTCCATTGAACGCCCCAATACGATCGACCGATCAAGCCCGAAGCTCAGACCCGCCAACGGGCCAGTCTCCGCAGAAATGATCCAGCGATACTGCTTCTGGACGTCGCCCTTGTGAAAGTAGGTCGATACACCACCGTGCCGGCGTTCGTTGATGGGCGGCAGGTTCGACAGCACTCTGCGCTCAACAAAAGCATCGGTACGCACAATGCCGTGAGATGTAATATGAAAAAACCAGGACAACGCGAACGTCACTGGAAAGCCCAGCACCGCGATGTAAAGAAAGTAACGTGAGATGAGGTCGCCGTCGTAACCCATCGCAGGTGCTACGATATCCAGAACCTGCAGCACGCCCCAGCAGAGAAAAATGTACAGGGCGCAGGTGCGTATGACTTTGCGCCGGCGCAGTTCACTGAAGAAAGAACCCGTTGAATTAGCGTCCCGCTCCACGATGGCTCTACATCAGGCTACGCAGTTTCTTTTGCAGTTCCAATGCCTGGGAGCGATACAGGCTCGCATTTTCATAGCCCGGGTCAATCGCCAGTACCTGGTCCCACAGCTCTATGGCTCGCGTCAGATCCTGGGCCCGGTAGGCGTTGAGTGCTTCGCGGTGCATAGCCTCGACATCCGGTGCAGGCAGGGCTGGGGCAGACTCCACTTCCAGTACCTCTACCACCTTCTCAGACTCGGTCAGGGGCTGCTCCACAATCAACAGATCGCCCGTCACCTCATCCGCTTCCAGCTGTGCTTCTACATCGAGATCAGGATCAGCCTCGAGTGCATCCTCAACCTCACTCACCAACTGCTCGCTGGACTCGGGATTATCAAGAGCGTCGAATACGGCCTGCGCTTGTGGCGTGAGAGGAATGCGTATCTTCTGCCCGGCACCCAACTTGCGAGGCTTGGCAATACCATTGTATTTAGCCAGGGCATGAAACTTGTAAAGGCTGCCCAGGTAGGCTTTGGAGATATTCGATAGCGACTGGCCCGAGGCTAGCTCAATTTCGCGGTAATCTTCAGGGAAGTAATCCCAGGCGGATAAATCAATTTGCTGCAGCAAGTCTCTCCCGGCACGACTGTCTGGCTGTGCATCCAGATAGAGCATCAGTTCCATACGCGCCGCGGCTGCGTCACCCTCCTCCAACAGATAAAGCGACTGCCTTAAACGCTGCTGAGTCGTCAGGCCCTGCTTGGGTTGGTAGCTCGCCACAACAGGCGCCGCCGGCTGGGTGTTCGCTTCGCTGCTCGCGCCGCCCATTCCAGAACATCCGCCTAGTGTTGCAGTCATTGCAGAGACTATCAGCACGGATACAATAGTCGACGTCAGTGAAGCAGATGCAGATATAGCAGGACTCATACGGTAATGCCGTGATTGTTATTGTCTTCCTTCACTATAGCCTAAAAACCAAACAACAATGAAGTCCAGAGAACGCCAGCCCTGGCGCTTTGCAAGGTTTTTTTGGCGAAAAGTGTGAAACAGGTCCGCACTGGCACAATATTATCGCAACGCTGGCCAAGCCAACGAGAAACTGCATGACAGATACCCGAGATCTACGCTTCATTGTTATCGGCGCCGGTATGGCCGGCATCCTCAGCGCCATCAAACTGCTTGAGGCCGGCCGCAACAATCTCAGAGTCTACGAGAAAGCCGCAAAAGTGGGCGGCACATGGCGGGAAAATACTTACCCGGGCCTCACTTGCGACGTCGCCGCGCATGCCTACACCTACTCCTTCGAGCCAAACCCGGAATGGAGCCAATACCTGGCACCCGGCCCGGAGATTCAGCAGTATTTTGAGCGTACTGCCAAAAAGTACGGCCTGGACGACTACATCAGGTACGACCGGGAGATCACGCGCTGTGAGTTTAAAGAGGGTCAGTGGAAGCTTGAGACAGCAAACGGCGATCATGACTACGCTGACGTCATCATTGCTGCGACCGGCGTGTTGCATCGACCCCGATTTCCCAGCCTTAAAGGCCTGGATACATTCAGGGGGGCACTATTCCACAGTGCACGCTGGGATCACGAAGTCGCCCTGGACGACAAACGTATCGGCGTGATCGGGAGTGGTTCCACCGGTGTTCAGATCATCTCGGCGCTCTCTGAACGCGCGCAAAAGCTGACGCACTTCCAGCGCTCAGCCCAATGGATTATGCCCGTAGAAAACCCGGCGTTTACAGAAGAACAGAAGGCGGCGTTTCGCAACGATCCCGAGTTGCTGCGTCACATGCAGAATGAACCGACCTACAGTGCGGCAGTCGACAGATTTAACCACGCCATCGCCAATCCAGACTCCCCCGAGATGCACGAGATCGAAGCCTGGGTGCTACAGAATCTCGAGGACAGCGTTGCAGACCCTGTGCTTAAAGAAAAGCTGCGCCCCGGCTATCGCGCCGCCTGTAAAAGGCTCATCTACTCACCAGACTATTATCAGGCGATACAACGTCCCAATGTTTTCCTCGAGACCGAAAATATAGAGTGCATCGAGGAAAACGGTATCCGCACTGCAGATGGCGTGTTACATGCGTTGGATGTCATCGTACTGGCCACTGGATTTCACGCGCATGCTTTTATGCGGCCGATGCAAATTGTGGGTAGAAACAACCGAAGCCTTGATGACACGTGGGCAGAGGGACCGCGTGCCTACCTGTCCATCTCGATGCCCGATTTCCCGAACTTCTTCATGCTGAACGGACCCAACGGTCCGGTCGGCAATTTCTCGTTGATCGAAATCGCCGAGCATCAGTGGCATTACATAGAACAACTCATCGAACTGATAGAGGGTGGAGAATGCTCGCACATCAACACCAGCCAGAAAGCACAGGACACGTTTGAAACCGCACGGGTAGCTGCGGCAAAGCAGACTATCTTTGGATCAGGGTGCCAGAGTTGGTATCTGGATGACAAAGGCATACCGGCCACATGGCCATGGGACCGAGCTCGTTTCTTTGAGGAAATGGAGGAGCCTGATTTGCAGGCTTATGATATGACTTGTTGATTGTTGCCACCGGCGTGTGAAGGCTTGGAGCAAACACCGGTGCGTCTCCCGCCTATTGGGTAGTGCTGGTAACTGCGACAGGTTTATCGATCAGGAATTTTTTGCCATGAGCTTCCCGACACATAGGTGCCACTTTATTCCGGGCACATAGGTT